>Ga0194056_10000082_pt1 | contig 40205 bp, 31 predicted proteins | sample SepL4413m_MetaG_FD_155458 | JGI IMG/M metagenome (GOLD analysis project Ga0194056, IMG submission 155458) | Anoxic zone freshwater microbial communities from boreal shield lake in IISD Experimental Lakes Area, Ontario, Canada - Sep2016-L442-13m | ecosystem: Environmental > Aquatic > Freshwater... | reverse complement strand
ATGTGGTGGGCTCCGACGAGATCACCCGCCAGACGGCCGAGCGATTCGCCCCTCAGGGTGTAAGATTCATCGGCATTAATTCGAACAGCCGTAACACGTATCCAGAAGACTCATTCGAGCACATGGTTGAGCGGATGAAACAGCATCGATTTCCATGGATCTACCTGCATGACGAAAGCCAAGCGGTGGCCCTCGCCTATGGCGCATTACGCACCCCCCACTTCTACGTGTTAGATAATGCCCGTAAATTGGTATATTCAGGCCGTGGCATCGACAGTCCCCGCGAGCCCGCGAAGATGAAGGTCAACGATCTGTCTAATGCCCTGGAAGACCATCTCGCTGGCCGCCCCCTGCGCGTTCCCTTGACCAATCCGATCGGCTGTAACGTGAAGTGGGATGGACGGGATGCCCACTGGATGCCGCCGGATGCCTGCGACCTCGTTTGAAAAGGACTGTTATGCCCAAACTCAACATCACTGTCCCTCACAGGCTGTCACAGGCCGAAGCTGCCCTGCGTATTAGTAGCCTGCTCAACGATCTGAAAGCCAAACACGGCGACAAGATCAGCAATCTTCAGGAGGAGTGGGACAACCATACAGGCAAGTTTGCCTGCTCTGTTATGGGATTCCGGGTTTCCGGCATCTTGGCAATAGAACCCGCGCAGGTGTCGATCACTGGCAGTCTTCCGCTTGCCGCCATGTTGTTTAAGAGCCGGATTGAATCGATGATCAGTGATCACACGGCGAAACTGCTGACATGAAACCGTACTATGCGCTAAGCCGTTGACCACTATACTCGGCCCTCCGGCCCCACATAATCAACAACCACACTTCTGTGTTCGGGATATTTGTCGCTTAGGCGACAATGGACGACATTTACCGTGAATACCCTGATAAACCAGCAATGACCTCAGAAAGGGAACACCTTCTGAGGATCAGGCAAGTCCCGCATCAAAGAACCGTTCAATAGACCTTCAGTCCGACGTAGCCATGGAGATCCTCTGAGAGAACCCTCAATATGGTCGGATTGGATCAAGAAAATCCCCTTTGCATGTTGCAGGTAAGCCGTGGCAAGTGACTGGTTTTCGACTAAAAGGACTTCCCCAGCCGAAAGCGCAACCGTTCCCCCGATGAATCGAAGTAACGGAGCAGACTCACGGTCAAGAATGGACCAGGCCGACTCGAAGTCTTCTTCCGCCGCCACAATCATCCCCTGACGCGCATACAAAGCACCGCGATATTTTTGGGCCATTGCCCGAACCCAGTTCAATGAAGAGAATTTGGCCTCCGGCAATGGCCAAGCGGAAAAGCCCTCAACCTTGGTGTTAAAACACAAGACAGACCTATAAGCCCCCAGAAAACGTGCCCGTTGCAGATACGCATCACAGGCAGTGGACCACTCACCGGGATGCCCATCGAGAACCGAGCGGGTCTTCTCCACTGCGGCATCCGTGTGAACCGGATCAAGAAGGGCATGCCAGAGGGCAATCTGGACAGCATCGCGGCAGATATCTGCTTGAAAATTAAGCTCTTTGGCAATTTCGAAGGCCCGTGATAGAAGCCGTAGCGACTCTGGACCGCTTTCGGATCCTTGAAGCGCCATCAGCATCAGCGGTTGTCCGCCTACGACGCCACACGCAACCATCTCCGCCTGCAGTTGCTCTGCGGCCGGGCCAGAAAAATCATGGTGAACCCAGTCGAGCAAGCGACGGCCTTCAGATTCCGCTGAAGCAAGTTGCCCGATATCGGTGAGGCTCACGATTCGGTTGGCCATGGCGTTCACATAGAGCAAAGGCATTCGATGCCTGATGGCCAGCGATGCCGCAACCTGAGTTGCCTGGATTCCCGCTTTGGGGTCGCCAGCGTGATTGGCAAGCGCGCCCTTAAGAACATTGATACGAATCATCCCTTCCGCCGCTGTTCTGGACATTGTGTCTTGCTCTAGAATCTTTTCATATCTGTTCAGACGCGTAGTAGCATCCGAAACGGATACAACACCCATGTGAATTTCGTCACCGAGACAATTGAGCCGAACAGAGGCAGTCCGGGTGTCAAGACGGCCCAAATCGGCGCGCTCTAACCAATTTTTGAGGCTTCCAAGAAGACCTTTGATGGTTGCACCCGCCGGAACGCCCATAACAAAGTCATTACTGGCCACCCCGGGAGTGACAAATAACTTTACGCCCATACGTTTAGCCAGCGCGGTCTTCGCGTCAATACCCGCCACCGCAGCGACGGCATCACCCCGAATAGCGCCCGTTGCCATGAGGCATAATACTGGGTAATCAGGGAGAGCCCCTCGTTTGCGAGCCAAGGCCAGCATGACCGGCAGTTCAAAGCTTTCTCCGTCCAACTGGCGGCCAGTTCCCCGGAGGCTGCACTGTAGTTGTATGCCGATATGCTGGGCGCAAAGATCACCCGCCATCTCAAAGGCCTCATCCCAAAGAGGTATCGGGATACCCGTGACATCCCGAATGGCAGTATCAGTGGATTCATTTACCCTGAAATTGAAGGCAATCGGAATGGCCTCGGCCTTTTCTCCGGTTACAACGGGAATCACGCCGTCAGCTCGCATAAATGCACGTATACGGGCAATTAATCGTTCCAGAATCAATCGAGTGCAGCCCTGCACCGGCATAACTTCATGCACTTCTCCGTCCCATGAGGGTTGAGCACGAATGGCTTTCAAGAGGTCGTCAAACAAACGGTCAATCACAGGATCTTGGCAGCCCGCAAGTTCGGCACGCATCTCCTCGCGACTTGCCCCATCATAAAGCCAAGCCCGGAAGTAAACTTCAGCGGTGACAAGCGCTCCGAGATTGGACTCTTTGGGCCGATTCCTGATCAAACGTCGCAGTTCAGAATCAGAAATTACCGAAATGCTGTCCGGGTTCCCCCCCAGCATTTCAATGAGCCGGACATAGGAAAAAGGCGATATCAAAGTGGGTTCTCAATTTTTGAAATTTGCAGCACAACGCCTGCCGGATCGATCAACGCAATATCCGCCAGGTCTTCGGCATGAATCAGGGATTGACCAGATTTGAACTGGCCGACCACGCCTATACCTCGAAGGGACACGGCAATCCCATCAAGACCCGAGGATGACTCTCCAAATGAATCAGAGACCACAAGGAACAGCATCTTTTCGGCGGGTTTGGCAAAAACATGTACAAATAAACTTCTCAGCTTAACCTCAAAGGCAAGAATACAAACCAGCGGATCAGTTGAATCGGCTGCTAACTGCATTGCGTTCTCTTGAGATAAATCCCGGAGGTTTGGGATATGTAGGTACACCCCTGTCTCAGCCTCGGCAGGAAAGAACACCATCTTAATCCACAGTTCACCTTCCTCGTCCATATACTCAAGACGCTGGTCATCAAGATCGCACACAGGCGGACCCACTCGACTGGCGAGGGTTTCGGGAATGGAGTTGCTCTGATCAGCCAGATTGCAGATGGCCAGTGCGTCATGAAGTTCAGCCTCAGAAAGTTGGCTGACGCACCAACTCTGGCTTAATAGAAATGTTGAAATGGAGCGGGCGTTCCACAAACACAGAACGGTCAGTGCCGCAGGAGAATCCCTCAAGAGTAATTCATAGGGTAGCGCCGGTGTCTGGAACCTACTGAAAGGTGCAACAAGACAACACCCGGCTTTTATATTCCCGAGGACAGCCACATATGCAGGCCCACGCCCCCCGGGTAGCAGACTGGGCGACAATAGGCGAATCTGATTGACCTCGGGCACAGGCTCCTCACTAAACGGCCTAATGAGCCTTCCGAAATCCTGTTCAGCCCGCTGATGTTTGTCTTTATTCTCACGCGAAACGTCTTGCTCCGGATATTCTCGAAGTTTCCGATCAAGATGCCACTGTGCTAACCATTCGCCCAAGGCTGCTGTTTGCTCCTTGGAACGTTTATGGGGAAATGACTTCATGGCCGACCTCCCCCGGCTTGTCGCACTTTCAATAGATGGAACATTGATTCACAGCTTTTCTCGCCTTTGGCCCACTCGATACACTTTTCCAACAGTGCTTCAAGAACATAGAAGCGGAGATATTCGGCATCTTCCGACATTTCCCGTTTGAGCCGATCCCTGATACAGATATTGAGCTGGCTTCTAGCATCAGCCAACATGCTTCTTTTGCACTGAGCCGCCTTCTCGGCTTCCGCGCAGGAGGCCGGAAGCCCCAAGCCAAGGGCAACCAGAACCACTCGTTCCCGCCGGCTCAGTTCTTCAAAAAAACGGGAAGCGAAGCCCGCAGCCATATTTCTTCCGTCGCTGGCCTCGACACTATCTCGGGTTGAACAGTCCGGGCTAGGAGTAACATCCATTAGGGTGCCTGAATCAGGATTGCCGCTTTCCAGTGGAGCGTCCAGTGATTTGACCCCTTTCCGGGGATAGTGTTCTCGTATGTAGGTCCGGACTACGTTGCGCAAAAGGAGGGTCATCTCCTTTTCAAGAACCACGATACAGTTATCGGGCGAGTTCCGTGCCGTAAGAAACAACCAATCTTTATAGGCCTTTCCCGTCCTTTCCCCGCGATCAATGTAGTAGTTATCGAAAAGATCCCATCCCACCCAGTCGTTCTTCTCATTGATGTCCTGATAGGCGAACTTGAGACTCCTCAGCGCCCACTCTACCAAGGAATGAAAGCGTTTGCCCGAATACGCAAGCAACGCGGCCTTTGTCTCATCTCCACAAAGCCTGAGATTGCACTTTTCTTTCCACTCTTCCCAATGTTTGAACTCTGTCGCCATACATTCCGCTTCTTCCAGAAATTTCGCTCAACCTACAGCAATTTCGCCTCTAACTCAAGGAGATGCAGACTTTTAGAACATTCACGCCGAAATCTTCGGAAACTCTGTCTGACGTCGGCTTCCTGAGAGTACGGGGGCGCTGAATTCGCCCGGCGGAAGGCCGGAACGAGGCGACCTGACGGTTCAGGATAATCCATATACCGGGGTTGAAGGTTACACATGAATAAATATAAACGGGTTTTGAATGGCAGCTGGCGGGTTTTGACGGGAATACTGTGCTTTGCCGCCTTAAATGGTGCGGCGGGTGGCGTGGCGTCAGTCCGATGCGTCCAGGGGAATATCGTCTACACGGAGACGGCGGGGGTAGTTGCGCAGCTAACCACTTCCGGGCGCGATTCCCAGGCTCTGCTTCATCCCGATGGTGAATGGATCTACTTTGTCCGCAGTTTCGCAGGCAAGATGGTGGGAGAAAAGTACACTCCGCCTTACGGGATGAAGGTCAAGGAAGGCGTCTTATGCGAGGAGATCTGGCGGATCAGGAAGGACGGAACGAAGGAAACGAGGCTTTACCGCCAGGATCACGGAGCGATCCCGGGACCGGATACCGCCTATGTGGTCGGCTGGATCATACATCTTCAGTTTTCGCCAAAAGGGGACAAGGTATTCTTTGAGACGCCTGAGTCGGCAACCTGCGCGGGTCTACGCGTCATGAATGCCGACGGCTCAAGGGAGCGACTCCTGGGCGAGGGAAGCGAGACGAGAATCATCCTTTCGGACAGAAGCGAGCGGTTCAGCGGGTATATCGTAACGTCGCAGCACCGCTACTATCCCTCCCGGGGTTCCTATGATCTGTTCTTTCTCTTTACTCCGGACCTAAAAGAAATCGCCCCGATAGGACCAGACCTGAAGTCGTTCACGGAAAACGAAGGGGTGAAATATCAACCGATCGGTCAGGATTAACAGGGAAAGGGAGTCATATGCGCAAGAATCCATTTGAAGAGTCGGAGAAAGCGGGCCTGACGCCCATAGAGGCAACCAATTTTCTCCAGGAACAGTTTCCGGACATTCCTTTCTGGACCTACATTCATGCAGAGCACAACATGCAACTACGGAGCCTTGCCCGGATGCTCGGGACGGGCTATTCCCGGGAAGGGCGGGTCAAGGATTGGAACTGGCGGCGTATTGAGACCCGCTACCCGCGTTTCTGTCTCTGGAACGGACACAAACCGAGCCGTAATATTTCCCCCATCTGGGCGGGCGTCATCTTGGTCACGGCCAAGGATGGCAGGTCGTTCCACCTGTTCTCCTATCTCAGTCACAAGGACGAGTTCTGCAACCAGTACCTTGCATCGACGGATGACCATGAACTGATGGGTACCTTTTTCAAGGCGGTGGCGTCGGAGTTCAAGATCCGCCGGAGCCGCAACAAGGTGAACATCACGGTTTTCAATGGGCCGGATATCGAGGTGGAGGCCAGGAAGCTCCCTGCCCCTATCTTCCTTCCGGATCACATGAAAGAGGACATCGAGGGGCAGGTGTCGGCATTCTACGAGGGCAAGGACCTGTTCAAGTCCCTGGGCGCCCGCTACCAGCGGGGATTCCTCTTCGTGGGGCCACCTGGAACGGGCAAGACCATGATGACGCGGCACCTGATCCAGATGTGCCACCAGCGGTATCGCGTCTCGTTCTTCTCCATCCGGATGGGAAAGCGCACGGATGAAGACGACCTGCACAATCTCTTCAGGGCGGCGGAGTCCAACGCGCCCTCCATGGTGCTTCTTGAGGACATGGAATCGCTGACCAACGAGACCATGGTTACCCGGTCCAGCTTCCTGAACGTGCTCGACGGCCTGAAGCCGAGCAAGGGGATCCTGATCATCGGTTCCTCCAACAATCCTGAAAACATCGACCCCGCCCTGATCCACCGGCCCAGCCGGTTTGACCGGGTCTGGAAATTTCCCGTTCCCAACCGCGAGTTGCGTCGCCGCTACCTGGCTGACCACTATTCGGACTTGCCCGACGAGGTACTCGATGAGGTCGCGGGCCGGACGAATGACTGGAGTTATGCCTACCTGAATGAACTGAGGACGACGGCGGGGATCCTGGGCATCCGCTCGGCGGACCGGACAATCACACGCGAGCATCTACTGGAGGCATACGGTCTGCTGCAAGCCCAGTTCAAATCGGGGCAGCACAACCATGTTGAGACGAAATCTGGCTCGACTGGTTTTTCAAGGGGTGAAGACCAGCTCTCTTCTGTCAATGGTGGTAGTTGTGGACATAACTGAGGAGCGCTAAACCCATGGCACGGGACTTTATACGATCTGATATGGGCGAACGGTTGTTGGCGGAGTTGGTACCGGCCAATGTTCGGGTGATAATCAACCCGACTTGGGACGAGTTGAAGGCCGCGCTGGCAAAGATTCAAAGCCGAACGCGCAAGAATGGCCTATCCGTTGAAAAACTGAGGCAGATCTTCGACATTAGCCAACAAACGGGATTCTTCAGCGCGGCGGATTCCTCGGCTCAGGTGGCTCCTTCCTGGTACGGTTACGACTATCCCTGTACCCAGGTGGCGGCGTGTCACTTGGGAAACGGGTTGACTGGATTTCTGCTGAAACGTACCCATACGCCGCCAGGGGATCTAATCCCCCTGCCATTATATGCCGCACAACCCACGGATGCTTTTTTCGATCCACAAGAATGGCTCAACAGCATTGCCATGGCGTTCTGGACACGACTGACAGATGAGGAAATCAATCACATAGAACGAACATCCCTAGAGTTTGCAGTGGTGATTGCTGCCCGGAACAGGGAAGCGGCCCGGCAACGCGAGCTCATGCAACCTCGAAACCTTGAGGCCATTGAGGGAGCTGGGAAAAGGGCAAAGTCGCAGATAGAATCCTTTTTTATGGGTGTTCGCCCTTCATATACAACCCATTTAGCCCAGGCGTGCCGGGGAATAGCAGACATCTTAACCCGAGAAGGGCGGGAAACTGTAACGTGGCGGGAATTCAAGCAACGCTGGACTTCCATTGCAGACCGGTATCGCAATGATCTCCTGCCGGTCATAACGAACGGCATGATACCCGTAATGAGCCTGTCAGAAATGCGGGGCGAACCCCTATTTTCCCTCTCTTTCGGACTTTGGCAGGGTAGTCAGCGCATTTTCAGGGCGCCTCAACTTGTCTTCCGTGTGGAGGCTCTCAATCTTCTGGCTGGCTTGGCTAGATCTAACGGCTCCCTTTACAATATCGTGGGAATGCTCAAGCAAATGAACGAAGCATTCATGAAATGCCACCCAACATTAAAGTGGACCGCAGGATGGATCCGCGTTCATATTGACGACGATAACCGACTGGTTTTCGTTGATGAGATCCAGTCCGACACCCTTGAGCGGCTCAGGCAGATGGAAAAGGACCACCCCGAAAGCTGTGAAGTCGAGAAAGTCCTACGCCCCTGGAATCTACATGGTTTTGCATCGATCTGTCGCTGGGCGCTGGCCATCGGTTACTCTGTGGGCACACATAGTGAGGCATCCCGTAATCTCAAAGCCGGCATGACTCAAAGCGCGCGGAAATGGAACTCCTACTACGCCCCGGTCATCAGGTTGTTCGACCTGAAAATTGAAAATGTGCCGGGCTATCCTGCGCCCATCATGACAAACCGATACGGCTACGGGGAAAAGGGCTGTAAGGATCCGAATGCAACTATTCCGAAACACCCTGCAAAAAACGACTTACTTCACTTCATATTCGATAATCATCATGCAAGTCCAGTTCTCGCCCTTGCCACTTGTGGTCTGGCTAATCTTCGTGAAACTGTATGTCCCGGCCACCTTCGCCGCATTAGCGAAGGCATCACTGACCGATAAACCCAAACTCTTTCCCATCCCGAGCACTTGCGCCCTTTGTTTTTTTGGCTTCGGCTGAGTTTGCGCCGTAGAATTAACCGGAGCAGCAGCCGACACTGGATTAACAAAGTCCGCCAGAATACCAGCCAGAATCAATGCCATTATCATGTGTTTCATATTTACCTCCCGAAATATATATAGCCCATATCACAAACGTCCAAAGCTTCGATTGCACCAGAGAGATGCCACCCAAAAAGAATAATTTCAGATTATCTCTAGCAAATGTTAGCCGAATGCCGTACCGGTAGCACGACCAAAAGCATGGGCAGGCCAGAAAATATTGGCAATTGACTCAGTTAAGGCAAAAGGACAACATGTAAAAAGAAAGTCTTTGAAGGAGTTCTATATGTTAAACGGCCTCACGATCAAGGTGGTTTTCACCTGCACATGTTGCGGAAATGCGGTCAAGATGCTGAACATACTGTATGCCCTGAAGGGATTACGTGGCATCTTCAGCACTGAGGGACAGGCGTTATCCAGCAAGATCAGTTACGGAAAGGCAAGTTCTGCAGAGGAATTCCGGTATCACGAACTGATCGGAATAAAGCGTCTATGCACCTGTGAGAAATGCGGAAAAAACCCCGCAGAATGGCGAAGATCTTGGGATTTTGGCAAAGGACTTGGGGTGGTAACATCATCAAGACCAGACTGACAGCGTAGCCCGAAACGGAGTAATAGACGGCCTCCACGATAATCTTATGGACATCAATGAGCTGACATGAATGAAACGGTAGACAAGGCCAAGTCGTTTGCATATTTCGTTTACCCCTTCTTGTTTGATCTCCCGGATGCCCCTCCGCCAGAACGGAAAACCGCCAATTCTACTTCACCTGACCTCTTTTCCATTTTTGCCGGGCGGATTGCCGAGGCTACTCTCGAAAACAAGAGAATCTGGACCGATTGGGGTATCCCAGTAAATGATCTCATGCCACATGTAGCCCGTTTTTTGGATCCCGATCCGAAAAACAAGAAGCCAACGGGCCGGTTCTGGCAACTCAGCAACGATGTCGCGCAGAAACTCCAGACTAACAAGATCGGATGGCGGATGCTGCGAGGCAAGACCGGCACCCCCATCCCCTTCACTCTCGGCGGTGATTTTGTAGTTCAGTTGGCGCTTTTCCGTCACGGCGTCGGGTTCATCACCGTGAGTGCACAGCCTGTATCAAACGAACTAGATGCCTGGCTGGCCTTTCTACACGATTTCCGATTTATGAGTCATCGCAGTGATGTGCGGGTGTGTGCCGAAAGGGAAACGTATGACCCCGTCAGCAAGCAAAAAGCAACGGCTTCCTACAATCCACTGAATGTCCCTTTATCGGCCAATGACAACTCTTTTTACTTCATTGAGGTAATAAAGGCATTCCTGAAGGCAAGCGGTATCGATGCCACGGAAGTTTTCACCCCTGGCCACACGCTCCCCTATACAAGTCTCTTTGTACGCGGAGCAGCAGAAAACGACAAACCGACCATCCTTCACCGGCTGAGAAACTTTTTTGGGCCAGAACAGGGAGCCAATACTTCTCCCGACGATCTTAGTCCAAACCATGCAGCCAATCTGGCGTACGCTCGCGACCAGTGGTTTTTGCAGACGCTGAACGGCGGGAGCTTCCTCGCTTTCGACGGCGAAAATACACCCGGTGATGATTTCCAGAACAATGACCTTTCCAAGCACACTGGCGGGGTCTACTTCTGCGCAAACCTCCTTGTGCTCTATCAACGCTTTACCCTTGCCCGGCTTTCAGAGAGGGTTGCGACAGAGGCGCTCGTAGATGGCGCGGACAAAAAGTGGGAAACCATTCGGGACGATCTACTTGATTTCACAGCACGCGGCCACTTTGCCCAGGCCATGCAGTCAGATCACCATCATCGGTACTACCGGAAATGGCAGGAAGTGCTTCAAATTCCTCAGCTTTATGAAGAGGTCCGGAACGAAGTACGCGACATGTACGAGCGGGCCGTGTTCCGATTGCGGCAGGAGGATGACAAGAGGGAGAAACGCGAAGAGAACCGCGAGAAGTTAGTAGCAAAGCGGCTGAGCCTGTTCGGTCTTCTTTTTGCCATCCCAGCACTGATTTTGGCATTTCTGGGAGTCAATATCCGCGAATATCCTTCCGGCCTTCCGCTGATGGCCGTATCCAGTTTGTTTTTAGGCGGTTTTGTTTTGGCCGCTCTTGCGTACTGGATCCTGGTTAAATTTTGGAATAAGGAGACAACATAACGATTCCAACATATTTTCGGAAACACCACGGAATGCAGGCTTCTTGATTATGGAAAGACATTAGAAATTCAAGCAAGAGGAGAGCAATATGAGAAATTTCAGGGTACATGGGGTAAAGGGAAGTCATTCGATCCAAGACGTCGTCACAGCATCGAGCGTAACCGAAGCTACCGCGATTTTTCATGATCGTCATCCGGGGTACACGGTGTATGGTGTTACACCGTTGTAAGAGTTTGGCATTTCGGCTTTAGGGCAAAATAAGACATGAATAATCCAGTAAAAAGAACAATCGCAGTGGACATAGTCGTTCTGGTGGACGTTTCATCAAGCATGACGCCCGCCATTGATGCGATTCGAGTTGCCTGGGTTTCATATGTACGACAACTAATCGACGATCCCAATGCAATAGGCGCGCTTGTAGACCTGCGCCTGAAGGTCGTCGGTTACGCCGTGAGCGAGGACGGTAGTCGACCAGTCATCCAAAATAACCCTTTTGTACTCAATGACATCGATGCCTTCGAGATGCAATTCGAAAACTTACAGACAAAGCCAACTAACCATAAACCTCGTCCACTTCTCGACGCATTGTGGCAGATCGGTTGCATGTCAGAAATTGTGTTAGGAAGTCCTTTGGGGACGGCAGATAAATGGCGTGTGTGCTGGAACCGAATTGTCTCCGTCTATACTGATTCCTTCTGTCAAACAGGCACACACATCCCTCAAGCAGGTGGCGCAACCCTTGATGACCTTTGTCACCTCTTGGCAAAGGCTAGGATCAGTCTCCAAATCCACGCCCCGAGTCATCAGAACTATGAGTTACTGAACCGTCTGCCACATGCATTCTTCATCGATACGTCGGTATCTCCTTTCGCAGAGGCTATCCCTAAAGGACTTCAGATAGTTGCCCAACTTCTCCTGAAAACTCACGCGCAGACGTGTTCCCCTCGCCCGCCACCGTCGCGGCCGCGCTGTGCTGTTCGAGATACCGCCCATGGGTGTGAAATGTGGACCGAAGGCGACGTTGGCCACAATGTTTTCACCCACCTTGAAACGCAGGGCTTCCAACTGGATGGTCCTATACCCGATCCCTCAGGTCGTTACGCGATCACCCGCGTAAGGCACAGTGCTGGTCCCAATCTCGATGCGGCCAATCTTCGGGGGTACCTGAGGGATAGCAGAGACTGGGAGTTCATTGAGTTTGGAGAGCTGCAACAACAGGAGGCAACATGAATCAGCGATGCACGGAATGCAATGGCACGGGTGGATGCAAGGTTTGCAAGGGGTCAGGCAAGAAGGGGTATTCTGGACGGGGCACCCTCCAGGATCAAAGCGGCTGCCCGACATGTTATGCGACTGGCGTCTGCCAGACGTGTGGTGGTACTGGCGGGAATGCTAGCAACACAGTACAGGGCGAACCAATGATGGGCTCTTCGCAACAGATAAAACGGACATAGACTAGGACTTTTTCTCAACAAGCAAAGTAATCATAAAATAGACATATTTTTCTTTATTGTGACAATCACAGACTGATAATTATAACCAAAATGGAGGTGTAAGATGCCACTGCAAAGCGCGAAAATAAAGGGTGTAGCTGATGTTGTGATGTGTGTAGATTGCACAGGTTCAATGGATCCGTGTATTACGGAACTCAAAACGCAGATAGAGACATTCGTCACCGGACTGGAGAAACCGGCAACTACAAACCTGAAGCCCGTTGACTGGCGGATGAGAATCATAGGATTCAGGGATCTGACTTGTGATGCAAAACCATGGATCAATCTTGAAGCTCCAATGGTCAAAACTGTGACTGAAGCTAAAGGACAAGTTGCTGCACTTTCAACAGACTCGGCCTCTACTGGAGGCGATGAACCTGAGTCTGCGTTGGACGCCATCTGGTATGCAGCAACACAAACACCTTGGCGTGACAACTGCACGAAGATAGTTGTGTTATTCTCAGACGACACAGCTTTGGAGATCCTACATAAGGATACAGTGGCCAAAGGCGCAGTAGGGAATGATGTCAGCGCAGTCAAACAAGCCTTGGCTGAACGAGGTATTCGCCTGTATGCATGGGCTAAGACATGTCCAGTCTGGGAACAGTTAAAGGCCACACCCAAAACGGTTTTCTCTGCTGTAAGTGGTGCCGATGGCCTGAAATCCATTGATTTCAAAGAGTTACTGGCGACATTGGCAAAAACGGTATCGCAAGTGGCCGAATCCGGGCCATCCTCCGCTGGAGCAAAGACCGTTGCTATCGGATGAGGCATTAGGAGGGCAGAATTCATGGAAGAGTACAAGAATGGGACCCGGATCAAAGGAACAACAGGCGAGTATACCATTGGCCGGTTAATGAATAAGGGGGGGATGGCATACGCATATGAATCTCAGAATGACAAAGGTATGCCCGTATTCCTTAAGGCTTATAATGATCCCGTGCCTGATACGAAGTATTGCCCATGGTTTCCCGAATATCGAAAAACCCAACAGGAGATCAAAAGACGCTTGGCCGGGATCAAAAGTGAAGCCGTCCAGACGCTGGACGAATTCGTTCACGATGGCGCCTACCACCAGATAATTGAATGGGCTCCAGGCAAAGATCTGTTGTCCATCTATGAAACAAAGTTTAAGTCAGCACTTAACATTGAAGATGCGATCAGACTAGGCACCGTGGTCGTGTATTCTTTGTCGGAATTTCACAAGCAGAAATTAGTCCACCAAGACTTAAAGTTCGAAAACATCTTTGCCGTACGAAACGACGGAATCACGATGAAGTACGAAGTTAAGATGATTGACTTCGACTGGGCTTATCTGGCCGATAATCCCTCATCCTGTAAAAAACTTGCGGGAACAGATGGCTACAAATCTCCAGAGCATTTTCGCGTACAGCCGAGACTTCAGGCCTCAGACGTTTTTACAGTTTGCGGGATTATGTTATTCGAATTATTCGCCGGCCAACATCCTTTTGACGCCATTACGGCAAACGCCACGAGCACCAATGAGCTAGATGCAATCATTCTGAAAGCAGTTGAAAGCTGCCAAGTCCCCCGCTTATCCGAAATCAATCCATCACGAACTGCACTGATCGACAAACGGATACAGGACATTGTTCATCGTTGCTTTGCTTCGAATTCGCGGGAGCGACCGACTGCGGAAGATGTGCACAAAGTCTTGATTTCCGTCCTCACTGGCGAACGAGCCAAATCTCGACTTGTACTTGTTGGAGGCCCGGGCAATCTTAAGTGGCGCATTGGATGCAAGACGGAATTCTCCAGAAACATGTGTATTCAAATGTTCTCAGCTCCATCTGAAATGGTGTCAACTATTCAAGGACAATTTGAGCCAAATGCTGATATGACAGCATGGTTTGTGACACCTAGACCAGGCACAACAAACGCCACATTAATTGACGGCAAATCGATTTGCGGCAAAACCGAACTTAAGCCGGGCATGAAACTTCAAATTGGCAATCCTATTTCCGGCAAGATCGGCTTTGAGATTCAGGTGTCTTTTGAAGCAATTTAGAAAAAACGAGATATGGCAACACTTCTAAATAACACAACAATAGGGACGGAAGAATGGTATAAGATCCAATTGACTCGGCACGTTTTGCCGCAGTTAGAAAAGGACAAAAGAAGATTCTCATGGTCAAAGAGGAAAATGCCTGACGAGAAAAATGATTTAAAACAGAATCTGCAGACTTTTCTGAATCATTGCACTGAAGCAGACCGCAGGCGATTTACGCAAGAAGCATGGCATCAGTGCGTAAATTATGCACTAAGCGACCCGCCTTACGAGCCAGTAATCGATGAACGAGAAAGACAAGCGCTTTTCGAGATTGCGCAGTGGTTAGACCTCCCGAAAGACGACGAACGAAGACAAATTCTTGGCCCTCGTGCCCATTCACTGCGAGATCTCCAAGATGATGAGATTAAGAATGTATTGATTTCAAACAATATCCCGCAAGAGTTTAAAACCACTTTTGGCAACCGATGGAACGAAAGAATAAGCCAAGAGATGTTTGCGCTGGCAAGCCGAGTACAGGAGCAACATGAGGACGTTTGGAAGGAAGGCAAGGGGTTCCTGCACAATGTCCAACAATTCACTCAGATAGTATTGCCAAAGCAACCCATATGTGACGAAGGGATATGCGTTCTCTCAAAGGAGTATCAGGATAAGGAGATCTATTTTATTGGAGACATACATGGTGACATTGATGCTTTAGACGCGGTTCTCGAGTGCACAAAGTTTTCATCCGGCACAGATGTCAAGGGGCCTTGCCTCATTTTTCTTGGTGACTATGGAGACCGTGGGCTCAACACAATGGATGTTTGGATACGGCTACTCCAACTCAAATCTAAGTATTCGAATAGGGTCTTTCTCCTTCGCGGCAATCATGAGGATTTTTTTGATGTACGTTTAACGCTTACAGAAAATGGACAAGAGATCAAAGCTCCTTTCAAGATACCCGCTGTAGCTAAATACTGGGACACTTTTGCATCTTTGTACTACCTGTTACAGGGTGTTGGAGAGCAGATATCAAATATCCCCACTTTTTGCGATGCGTTGCCATCCATGATAATAATGCCAGATGGTCTTCTAGCGCTTCATGGTGGACCTTTGCCACGAAGAAGAAAGAATGACGGATGGACGTTGCCCGAAGACAGTTACAAGCCTCTGGAGGTAAAATCACTTTTTGATCTCAGAAAACCTAGAGTCCAATTCCTGATGAGATGGTCAGAACCCGATGAGCAAGAGAAGGATGATTTTGAATGTGCTTGGTCCGAATACAAAGGGCAAATTGGACCGCGGCTCACCACCTCCAAAGCAGATATACAAGAATTCCTTGCCAAAACCGGGCTATTACGAATTGTTCATGGACACTCTCATCCCAATGCGGGCTATCGCTCCTTATACGGCGGCCTGGCCACTTGTCTTAAAACAACAAGATATGCAAACGGTGATAGCATGGCAATAGCTCGATATATTCCACACGAGACAGTTCAACCCATAGAAGTTAAAGTTTGAACGGGGTGTTAGTATGCCGATTACACGGAAAGGATGTCCAAAATGCAGCCAGAAGATCGAGCCAGACTCAACAACCTGTCCAGCCTGTGGTCTTGTATTTGACGCAACCCACCCACTGCGCGATTTAGGGCCAGCGCCAATCAGGGGTATTCAACTGACCGGTACCGGCGACATGAAACTGAGAATCTTGTCAAATAATTATGTGCTTCGACGATCTATTTGCGTCAACATGTTTGGGAATTCGGCATCGTGTGTCAGCGAGAAGGGGCAGTGTGAGTTCTTGCAAAAGGACGAATTTACTTGGACCGTGAGCCCAGTTGCAGGAACAGTGAACACAACAATTCTCAACAACAAGGAGCTTAGCATTGAGACCGTAATTGAGGACGGCATGAGCCTTTCTATAGGCAATCTAAAATCGGGAACGCTGGGACTTGTCATGAAGATCAACCTGATTTCTTAGTAAACAGAACTCACATAAGGAAAATCAACATGCCTTTACAACAAGGGAAAATCAAGGGAATTGCTGATGTTGTATTTGTTCTAGATGCGAGCGGCTCTATGGGAAAAGTGCTTGAAGCAGTGAAAAAGCATATAGATGACTTTGTGGCTGGCGTTAATTCATCAAAGAACTCGAGTATTGATTTGCGATTGGGGCTCGTTGTGCACCCGACGGAAGATCGCCCGTTCTCGAAAAGTTTTGATTTTACTACAGACAAAGATGAATTCCGGCGGAATCTTGCGAGCGTCACACTAAGTAATGAAAATGAGTGGACTCTACCGGCGATTGACAAAGCCTTAGACTTTTCATGGCGAACACAGGGACGGCGGTTTGTGGCCGTCTTTACTGATGAAGCGGTCGACGATGGGGCGGAGCCGGAGATTCAGAAATCCAAACTTGCAGATCTAAAGAATAAGATCATTGCCCTTCATGTACATGGCTATTTCATCGCTCCGCCATGTCCTATTTACGACATGCTGGGAAAACAGATGCCTCGGATGGTTCGGGTTATTCTTACTCAAGATGAGCTTGCTACATATGATTTTGGTAAATTTCTCGGAGATATGGGAAAAACTGTTTCAGTAACGTCAGAGTCTGTAGCACCTGTGTCCTTCATGCCCAACCTCTATGGTTTCTGAGGCACCCCTTTTTATATCAATGCCGCCAGAGAGGTCATAGATCTGATGTGGAAATGCAATGGTTGTGGCAAGGAATTCTCTACTAGTTCTGGCACAATACCAGCTCATTGTCCAAAATGCGGGAATCGCGAGATATATGTTTTTGAACCTAAGATTCTGACGAAAGCCCGAGAGTGCTTGTTAAGGGGATCCTTAGATGAATCGCGCTCATTGTTAAAGGAAACCCAAACCGATTACCCCGCACTTTCAGAAACCTGCGCCCAACTCCGCCACGACATCTGTGTTGCCTACATCGCCCGAAGCGAAGCGGCAATGTCTACCTCTGAGTGGCAAAAAGCCAAGGATCTCGCGCAGAAAGCTCTGGACGTTGAACCCAACAACTCAGATGCAGAGCGAATACGCATAGAAAGTGCGGATAAGCTTCAACTTAAGACCTTAGCATCGCTCGCACTCTCAGCATACCGTCGCAGGGACCTCGATGGATGCAAAAATGCTTGTGATGCATTACTTTCCTATCAACAGAGTTCAGGCAGGCATGTTGATATCGCAGATGCTTCTGGAAATGCAATCGATTTCAACAATTTGCATTGGAAGCTGAACCATGAGATCGCGATACAGCGTGAGGCCGAGCGGCAACAGCTCGTTGAACAAGCGCGGGTTCGAAAAGCCATAATTATGGGCCGATTTCGCACGACCACAGTTACTTGTGTGATAATTGCCCTTGTGATTTTCGGCTTAGGGCATTGGCGAAAAGTTCGACTTGAGAAGCAGGTACTGGCATTTGAGATCGCAATGAAGACCCATGCATTTGATAACGCCAGGGCTATGGCTCCGGATTTAGCAGGCAAATATAAGATTGCTGCAGATTTATTAGCATACTACAAGACCCGAGAATTATTCGAGACGGCATTGACAACTGCAAACGCCGAATTACTAATTCAATACGGGGCAGAAAAATGGAAGACTCTGCAAACTCTAAAGCAGTCAGCAGAAGTAAATGCAATAATACCTGTTGAAGGCATTGAAATCTACCAACGGGCGATAGCCTTGCTCGCTGAATGTCAAAACATGGTATTATCAGGAGAGAAGGCCAGAAGGGAGAATGAAGCCCGCGAGAAGGCCATGGTGGAGGCAAAGGCCCGAGAAGACAGGCAGCAAACTGAAGCCAACGAAAAACGACAAGCGAATGAAAAAAACGAATTGAAGGCTGGTATCTTGAAGGACTACGGGCACTTACAGAGCGTAAATTACCCATCAAAGAATCTGGCAGTGGAACTGGCCTCATTTGATTCTAATGCCCGAGACAAATGGCAGATGGCGGCAAATCAAGGTTGGCCCGAAGCACAATGGCTTCTGGGCGCATCTCTCATGTATGGCGCAGGGGGGGTAACCAATAAAAACCGTGCCATGGAACTGTGGAGTGCGGCAGCAAGCCAAAAGCTAGCCCGAGCTCAATTTGACCTCGGGCTTCTGCAAACTCTCTCCAAGGACAAGCGACGTATAGCTGAGGGAATCTCATGGCTGAATCTGGCCTCCGACCAAGGCTTGGCCTTTGCTCAAGAGTATTTAGGAAAACTCTACTACGAAGGAACGCTCGTTTCGCAGGATCGCGCAAAGTCCGTTGCCTTGTGGCGGGAGGCAGCCGAGCAGCGGTCATCGGCGTCTCAAGTAAACCTCGCGAAGTGCCTTCTGTTTGGCATCGGGACTCCGAAAGATACCACAGAGGCCGCGAATTGGCTCCTTCGTGCGGCGGTGAGCAGTAACGCTTTTGCAGCGCATATGGTGGGGCAGTTATTCTCGGCAGGGGTGGGCCTCCCTAAAAACAATGGTATGGCATTGAAGTGGTATACTATCGCCGCTTCGAACGGAAATGAGAGCGCACAGAATGATCTCGGCCATATGCATCTCACTGGGGATCTGGCAATTCGCGACTTAAGGATGGCCACGAAGTGGTTGAGCATGGCAGCGGATCAAGGTGATCCGAATGCCCAGTGTACGGTGGGAGCATTATGTTTTTCGGGTAATGGCTTCAAGAGGGATCACAGTATAGCAGCCCGACTCTACCTGAAGGCGGGACAGAATGGTATTTCAGCAGCACAATGTAGCCTTGGCATCCTTTATCGCAATGGATGGGGCTTGCCAAGGAACTGGAAGGAAGCAGAAAAGTGGTTTCAATTGGCGGCCTTACAAGGAGACCCAACGGCGACGGCTAGTATCAGAGATATGAAACAGTGCCAAACGCACGCTCCTGCCCAAGTGGCATCGACCGTTGTGCGAGACATTAGGGACACATGCGATTTGATTTTATCGGATATTAAGAACAACCGAGACGAGAAAAATATTGAAGACGACCTTGAACGGCTTGGAAAAATAGCCGTAAGCTGCGAAGCAGCAAACAATCTCAAGGCAAATGCGGTTATTACGTATGCCTTGGGCCTGCACTTCCTAGGTCATGAGAGGCGAGGGCAACGTGTAATGGCATCGTTCCGCAAAAGTATTCCAAACACGGAAGAATTACGCGAGAATCCCTTTGAGTATTATGATGCAGCCATTAAGCAATCACCGACTCGTGAAGCGCTGCTAGGTATGCTCCAGAGAACCCGAAACACGGCCGCCGAGATCTACGACCCGGTGAGCTTTGCCGCTACCGAATTTAGCAGTAAAGGAAGGGTGACGACCGAAGACGTCTTACACCTCAACTATGTTATTAATTTTCATGTTGAAGGCACCAACAATCTTGATGCTATGCAAGTCCTTGAGACCGCAACAGGGCAAATCCTGGTAGATCTGGCAATACAGTCACAGAAAGCAAGAACTCGAGGTTTCTTGCCATTAGCTGATGCTGATGAAAAGGAGTTCGCAGAAAGAACAAGGGAACTACGCGAACAAGCCGAACGGCAGCGGGCGCAGCAGGAGAAAGATGCTGCCGATATGTGTCAAAAAGCGAGCGTGAGAAGTGACTTAGAAACCGTCATTACCAGCATACGCGAGGCATTATCCGGGACACGCCGGCTGGATGCACGTGTAGTAAGCGCACCGGAAGACCTACGTACGGCAGCGGATCGTGGCTGGCCCGATGCTCAAGCGCTGCGTGGACTCTGCTCTATGTTCGGCCTAGGTGGTTTTAAGAAAGACCGCGACGAAGCCATGAGTTCGTTACTGAAAGCAGCAAATCAGGGACATGCATACGCCCAGTACCAGTTGGGCTTGGCCTATGGAGGAGATCGCGACGAGGAGAATGCCGCCAAGTTTCACAGAGCGGCTGCCGAGCAGGGACTTGCCGAGGCGCAATTCATGTTGGGAGGCATGTACGCCGAGGGCGTCGGGCTTCCTAAAAACGAAGCCACGGCTGTTGAATGGTGGCGGAAGGCGGCCGAACAAAATCACATGCAAGCACAGAACAATTTAGGTCAATTCTATGTTTTCGGTGGAGTGGGAGTTCCGCAGGACCGCGAGGAGGCCGTTCGATGGCTTCGCAAAGCCGCCTCGGCTGGGAGCGCGGATGCTACAAAGACGCTTGTGGAAATGAACGTTCCCCCTTCCGGCTGGCTCTACAAGTGTTCAAACTGTGGGCGAGTGGAGAAATACCGGGAAAAAGTAAAGGATTCAGTATGCAGTCAATGCATTGGCGTGCCTGCAGATATGCAGTATCTTGGGCCTACTTATTGAACATTTTGTTGGATAACAATCATTTTCTCGGAAATCTTATCAGATAGCGGCTTCGTTGTTAGTAGAGGGAATAAGCCGATGAAATGTCCAAAATGCCAATGTGAAACTGTCGTGGTGGGAGCGTTCAACATCTGTCCAGAGCATGGGCCGGTTAATGGCTCCCCCACCCCAGGAACCGAGGGAGTCGATCCGGATGCCCTCAAAGCGGCCATGCTTCGATTGCCGACCGTCCTAGTCATGCCGATATCGGAATATCTCGAGGAAACGAATCCCGTCTTGAGGCTCTGGCACATCTGCGAAATCACGGAGTTGAGCCTTCGCATGCTGGTGATAATCGGCATTGCTGAACACGCGAAAAGTTTGCCGGGCGCCCTGCTCCGCGAAATGTCGGACCGGATTGAACGCCCGACGATGGGATCCTGGCTTGGAATGGCACAGGCCGTGGCTAAACATCTTCCTGTAACGACTCTGAATCCTGAGTTACGGGAGGCTGTCGAGAAATTGGCGGTCCTTATTGGAAACCAAGCAAGTTCACCTGATTCCGGCTGCCTCTCACTGCGGAACCTGCTCGCACATGGCGGGGGGATGCGAAAATCAGTTGCTGAGAAATATTTGGTTGAATGGATCCCGAGATTTATTGAGATCATTAACGCGCTCTCCTGGCTGTCGGATTGTTGTATTGCGGGGCGGGATAGACAGGGCCAACTCCACATTCTGAAAGGCCCCAATCCTCAGGACCATACCGATGATGCGAGTCTGACGGTGATCCCGACTGGCGACCAGCCTGATCAGTTGTTGCTTATCAGAGGCGGCAGGAACCTGATTCTCTGGCCTTTGGGACGATACGCTACTACTGGATCATCTGATCAAGGTGGCGACAAGCAAGACCAATATCCGCAACTCTACATCCGCCGGGGTGAAGTACGTCTTCAGTATTTGAACTTCGGTGGCGATGGTGCCGTAAGTGATTCTGATGCCTCGGCGCTCGACACCTTCCTCGAACTTTTCACAGTGAAAGAACAGGCACCCTCGACAACAGAATATTCAGTGCCAGGGTTTGATGGCGAATTCTACAAAGAGGCCAGCCGCCGTATTGGACGTGAGCGTGAACTGGAAACGCTGGGGATAGCCATTCATGAGATGCGAGGTGGTCTTTTGTGGCTTGGCGGCGTGGCCGGCATGGGAAAGTCCTGCCTGATTGCATCCGCAGTCGTGGAAATACAAGCGCAACCTCCTGAAGGAGCAGTGGTGCTGGTTTATCGTTTCCGCGCCTCTGACAACCGATGTTATCGTGAAACATTCCTCCGATTTGCCATTGAGCGCCTCGAACCATGGGATGGTTTGGTGCCACGAGAGAAGCAATTGCCGGAAACAACAATCCCCATTGACCGGCTGAAGGATTGCCTGGCACGAGTACAGAGTGTCCGGCGGATCCTCTTTGTCCTGGATGGCCTTGATGAAATCTTGGAGAGGGATGCCAATTTTGCAAGGGAAGTCATTCTACCCCTAGCCTCTGATCATACGGGTTTTGTCTGTGTTGGTAGGCCAGAACGGGGAATACCTGAAGCATTTCGCCAAGCTAGCGCTAGGGAACCATTCCCGGAGGGATTGCCGCCCATGTCCCAGGATGATGTTCGGGCCATGCTGGTGACACGGACAGAGGGGCCTTTACGTAAACGTTTGATCAAGAGGGACAAAGAAGCCGGAGACAGGATTATTAACCCCTTTATTGAACGGGTTACCAAACTGTCAGAAGGCCTACCGCTCTACGTCAATTACGTCATAGGCGACGTACTGGAAGGCAAAATCGCACCGGAAGCCGAAGGCCAGCTTCCTGCCGGGCTTCACGCTTACCATGAGGAATTACTCAGACGATGCGCTATCGGGGATTTACAGGCCGTTGTAACCCCCATGGTGGCCATGCTGGCTGTGGCCTATGAACCTTTAACGGCGGAAGTACTCGCGGCCATCCTGTTGCGGCGCGGAGTTATGAGAGATCCGGATGTCCAGCTCGTCGGCCGTGGCCTTGTTGCGCTTGCATCGATGATCCGGCGTGCCCCGAATGCGGACGGCGAAGATGGTTACACGCTTTACCACGCCTCGCTCCGTCAGCACATACTTAAAAGCGAGGGTATGAGACATACCGTCGGAACGACGCGGAAGACATTGGCAGATGCGGCTCAAAAGCCTGCAGGCGATATTGCTGAAAAGTACCTGTACCGGTGTGGTGTTCGGCATATTCAGGATGATGGAAGGCGCGACGAAGCCCTGCGCCTGCTGACAGACTTTGACTATGTGATGACACGCCTTCAGAAACTTGGCGGCGGATTAGAAGCTGTTGCCGGTTACTACCGGGACTGGGATGCTGTTAGCACCGCAAAAACGCTAGCTGACGAAACAGAAATATGGGGGGATTTCCTGTCCCTAAATCGTCACCTTCTCATGCAAGGAAACGTTGCATGGGGCGCTCACAAAATTCTACTTCAACTGGCTATTGAACATGCAGATGACAGCCCTCTCACCAAGGCTGGGAAATCTTTCCTTTCCGCTAGCAAGTGCTCTTGGCTGTGGCTGAAGAATGTCAGGCGGCCCCGGGAACTCACTCGATCTCCCTGCCTGGCCATCCTAAACGGATCATGGGCGCGGGAATTGTCCACCGGGCGTCTCCTCTGTTGGTCCGACAATAACATTCTAGGGATATGGGACAGGGTTAGCAGCAAATACGTATGTGACCTCCGCGGACACACTGGTTCAGTGTCGAATGCTATCGAGTTGACTGATCATCGAATCCTGTCATGGTCTCACAGTGATAGGACTTTACGGGTTTGGGATTCAGAGAAGGGAGAATGTCTCACTGTTTTATATGGGCATTCTGGAGGTGTAGAGGGAGCACTGGAGATCTCAGACGGATCCATCTTGTCATGGGCAACTGACGCGACGCTGAGATCGTGGGATGCTAATACAGGGAAATGCACGGCTGAGTATATCGGGCACAGTATCGGAAAGTGTCATTTCATTGGGTCTTGTGGGGCCAAGGAACTGGAAGAGGGCAGAATTCTTTCATGGACGGGAGACGATAGGACCCTGCGAGTATGGGAGGGCCGGACCGGCCGATGCCTTCATGTACTGCAACCAAAGTCCGGGACGGTGACAAGTGGATACGTTTTATCTGATGGCCGAATAATGTCCTGGGGATTTGATGGCAGCGCCAACATTTGGGACAAGGTCGACACACAAACTCCTCTAGTTTTGCGCGGGCACACCATGAAGATCAATGGCGTTCGGCAATTGTCCAATGGTCACATTTTGTCGTGGTCGAACGATGGCACACTCCGAATATGGGACAACATGACTGGCCAATGTGTTGCAACACTCATAGGCCATACCCTCGGCAGGATTGGCTACTTTGGAGTAAGTGGCGCAGTGGAACTATCCGATGGTCGCATCCTGTCTTGTGCTGGTGATGGCACGTTGCGAATTTGGGATAGTTCGAGTGGCGAGTGTATAGCTATCCTTGAGGGGCATTCCGCGCCAGTCATCGGTGCCTTGCAGATGCGGAATGGTCACATCTTGTCATGGTCCGCGGATTGCTCCATTCGCATCTGGGCTGGTGCCATTCCAAAATGTGTTTCCGTCTATGAGGGACACACAAGTGCAGTGCTTTCCGCAATGGAATTGACTGACGGCCAAATCCTTTCTTGTTCTGATGACAAAACGTTGCGCATTTGGAGACAAATATTCACAAACAGAACACACACACCGAGACATCGGGCGCAAATTCGTGGAGTATTGGAGTTGTCGAACGGCAGGTTCCTGTCTTGGGCTGACATGGACAGCACCTTATTGGCATGGGACGAATCAAGCGGCTACCCTGTTCTGCCCCTAGAAGGACACACCTATGACATTGGTGGCGCGTTGGAATTGGAGGGGGGGCGTATCCTTACATGGTCTTTTGCTGATGACACAATGCGTGTATGGGATCAACTGAGCGGGAAGTGCCTCTTAGTAGTGAATGCGGACGAACTTAACAAGACGCTCAGGTCCTTCCGGCGGAACCACAAAAATATCCAGAATCTTCATGGCTTGGATTATGTTGAAGAAGCCGAAATTATTGAGGGTCATACATCAGGCGTAAAGGGTGCCTTGAGATTGACCGACGGACGTGTGCTAACATGGTCTGCAGACAAAGCTCTCCGTGTCTGGAGCAAGGACGGCGCCCATTGCCTATGCGTTCTAATGGGGCATACAACGGATGTGGAAGGAGCTATGGAACAGCCAAATGGCCGTATCCTGTCATGGGATAACAGAGAACTGCGATTCTGGGATGGAAACAGCGGCGATTGTCTTTCAATCCTCCAGGGTTGTGCCAGTTGGCCAAGCAAGATGCTAATGCTTTCCAACAATCGTTTTCTCTCGTGGTCATGTGGATTGATAGACACCTCCCTACGTATTCTTGACCCTGTAAGCGGCAATAGCGAGCGTCTGCTAAAAGGACATTCGGGGGAATCGAATATAGGGGCAGTCGAGTTGGCTGATGGACATCTTTTGTCCTGGTCCTGGAAACAACAAAAGGGAATCATCCTTCATCTTTGGAACACATCTACAGGAACACTCCTACACTCGTACACACTTGCGGAGGCAGGAAACGGTGCAAAAGATCTATGGTGGGCATTCGTTTGTAATGAAGGAAAATCAGCCAGCGACTGGGGAGCGATTCGGGATGGCCTTTTTCATCGCTCCGGAACAAAGGTGTCCTGTGTTATCTCAGGAAAATTGAATCACTACCAGCCTCACTGCTTGAAGCCATCAGGAGTTCTTGTCGCTTCGAGCGGCACGACATGCAACTTCTTACAATTGATGGCAGGCTCCCGGCCTGTTGGCTTGGCAGAGGCTTCGAGACTGACCCATATCAACAGGTGAACACCAAGAAGCATCTTGAAACCTAGTCTTCAAATATGGAGCGAAATTGCACAGAAGAGGAAATGGCCATGATGTCTAGCGGCAACGAACGTGCGGAGTGTTTCTTAAGAAGGTTGATTAACGATAAACCTGTCGTTTTACAAACTTCGGAACTTGGCCCCTGTGTGCCGATCAGTCGCGATTTCGGTCTTTGTGCGCGCTTCTTCAAGCCTTGGTCACGCATCAGGAAAATCGGCATGGCGCCAGGTGGATTCAGTATCGAGGTTCCACTCTCGCAAATTGTAGCGGAGGGCTGTGCGTCACAGGTTCTCGCCGCCCTTGGGATCGCGCCATCCTGGATGCTTCGTTCGCTCACGTGGCCCCATTCCACCATTGTCCTTCTTGCAACCGGCGATGAATCGGGAGCCAAGGCACATCTGAGCGACAGCCGGCGGTGGATGCTATCAGAAACGGCGGACTGGGAGGCGGCTGGCGTTTATTGGGCTACCTTCTTTGAAGACCGGACGATGGCCCGCCACTTTTTTGAAAAAGCTTCCGTTGGCCACTCTCGCAATTATTACAAGAATAGAGATTCCCTGGCATGGAACTGGCTAAAACTCTGTGGTGACGCCGATGCTGCCCTTCAATGCCTTTATACCGACATGGACTGTGGACCAACAGCGGGTACAACGGATGAATTCGCATGGTACCCATGGATTGCCCATGCCGATGCCTGGATGGCCCTCTTCAACCGCAAGGACTGGGCGACTCGATATCTTGAGTATGCATCCATGGCGGCAGGCTCACCAAGCGCAGGGGGGTTATTTTCGACGGCAATGGCATGGATGTGCATCCTCGGCGATGAAGAACGCGCCACGGACCTGGCTAAGCGTGGCATGAAAAGCCAGGACGAATTCTACCCTCGCGCCGTATTATACTGGTACTGCATCGCCAATGACCAAAAGAAAGCCCGACAATGCCTCTGGAGTAAAAAATGGTCAAAATACCAATCGGAAGGATTTCGAATCGGTTTGGCTGAATCTATCGTCATGTTTAGAGGGTTTGACCGTGATGAAGACTGTTTGCGCCATGCTGAAGCGCTCATCGTAGAAGTAATAGCCGAAAAGCAGACGGAGATTGATACCCGATGTATGGCTGCTGAAATATGGTCAACGATGGTTGGCCAAGGAGCAGAGGATATGCTGACAACGACCGCCGCCCAGGCGGGGGAATCTTGCGAACTGTTTGAAGTCGCACGAACATGGCGGCAGATGGTGCATCTGACGGACGAAACACGGCTTTCCGGCGCTCGCACAGTTCTTGAGCGCGCAGAAGAGATCGCCAACAATGCCGTTGACTACTATTTTTGCGCACATGCCTGGAAAACAATCGTTGGGGATGATCAAGGCACCGAACGATCTCTGATCAAGGGCGAGGACTGCGCAAATGATGTTCAAGATATCGCGACTTTGGCAAAAGGGTGGACGGAGTTTCTTGGCCAGCCATCCGAGACCCGCAGAATGGTTCTTGAGAAATCCACCCCGATCCTGATAAAGAAGAACCAATGAACGCGTTTACTGATTGGTTGAAGCGAATCCGTTTGCCCGTTGTACGAATGCCGACTACCTTGGACATCTACCCATTGATCGGCGCAGGCACTGCACTACTCTTGCTCCTGTTATTCTACCTGCTGTCTGAAGTTTCAAAAGATGAAACGCTCTCCACTCCCTCCGCCATTATTGCTCTACTGATCGCGCTCTCGCCACTGCTCGCGGCTTATCGGGTGGAGCAAACTACTGGCGCGAAGATATTCACCGATTTTCGCGACTTCTCCACCGCCGTGGCATGGTTTCCGCTCACAATTCTGGCATCTATGGCATCAGAGAACAACTTCTTCATAATAGCAGTCATGATCTGCGGGTACCTGGTTGATCCGATATTGCTCGCCAAACGCCGCTCCGGATTCTCGCCTAAAACACGAATCATGCTGGCCTATTCACGGGGGTTATGCGGCATCATCGGAACGATTCTTGCGATTACATTTGTCGCCAAGTTGATGGATGTTGGTAATCCAAAAAACAAGAAATCCATGGTGCAGGAAATTTTGAGCGTTGTCATGTGGGGCTATATTGGCAAGAAGTTCTTCGACTTTATTGGTGTTACAAAACCCATTAATCTTTCAAGTATTGTCCCCGGAACGGGGAGCCCTTAGTTAGCGGAATCAAGCAATTTCCGCATTGGTAATGACGGACGCACGAACAACTCTTCCCATATCCTAAATGCTCTTAACTCTGGGTAATATCTCATCACGATCCGGGGATGTTGAAGCCGGGCGAAATCATCCGGATCAGCCAGAAACTACGGCACCCGTTCGGGCGGGACAAGAGTAAATTCCAAATCATAACCTTTGGAGTTTACGGCACGAAAGCGATAGTTGCGCTGCCACACCAACTACCTCATGATCGTTTGAGGGTTGCCCGCTCCCTAAACAAGGAAGCTTGGTGGAGTCAATATTACGGGTGTTGGAAGACGACCGAGGAAGGCGCTCCGGCCCGCGTAAAGTACGTCACTACAGTCCAGCAAAAAGGGCTGGACGGAAGTGATGTCGTACGCGGGTCCAACCGATGGTGGGCATGCCCTGCTGTGGGTCAGGGAAGTTATGCCAGATAGGCCAGTAATCCTGAAAGTGGACAAACAAACTGGATTACCGATGGAGGATCAGAATCCCACGAGGTGTTGGTAATGGTCAAGGAGCGCCGGTCAGAACAGTCCCATCTTTACGTAGTGCTCCTCATCCGCAGGGAAAGGGTCGCGTTCTGTCCAACCCTCCTCCTTGAGATCAGAAATGATGTGCTGACGGGCAACAGTACCTGCCTCATTACCAAAGAGACATACTGCTTCACGTGTTCCAAACTCATGGTGCCGCACGCGTCTATGGCGCATTCCGTAACGAGGCGTTCCTGCAAACTCGTCCAGCCACCGGTGAACCTCGTCAAATGGAGCACCAAAAAGTCTGACTGATTCAGCACAGTGATCTGCAAATGACGACATCAGATGATCTCTCGGCTAGTTATCGTTTATCATAAAATTGGCCACCTTGAGGGCGTCCGCATCGGTTAGTTTGCATTGGTTAGCCATAACCCACTCACGTTTTTCATTTTGCGATTTCTTTATGGACTCTGGGGGTAGATTAAATGATTCAGCCATATGCTCGAACGCTTTGTTGATTTGATTGTTAGAACTTAGGCATTCAGCCCAGGACACAATAATCCATCTCGCATCTTTGACATCAACAATTGATTCGGATTTAGGCATAGAGGTTTGCTCCATCCGCTCAACTCCCCATTTTGCTTCAAGCGCATCCGCTATCGTAGTTGTCAGTTCATCCATGCTCGGTTCGAATACCCCATTTATCACTAAATCATGACAGCGCCACGCTATGATCCGTCGCTGACTAAGTCCGCCGACAAGAATGTCAGCCCCTTCATAAATACCAAAGGTTTCGCACGGTAGTTTAACAAATCGGTTTAAATCACCTTCGCGACTGATGCAATACCAACCCGTACGCATCCGTTCAAACAAATATCCTTCCTTGGAACGCCACTGCTGGTTCAGTTGCACTTCACCTTCGGGAATTTCTCTAAGCCATTGGCCAACTCTCCAATCAAAATACTGTCCGTCATCAGACTTCAGAAACCGCCCCTGTCTGCCAATATTAAATGTACTTTGAAAGTCATTACCGGTGCCGGGCACATAAAACTCATTGAGAATAATCCCGGTCTTAATCTCAAATTCTATGACGGCCCATTCTGATGTTGGATAACCCATGCGCAGATCCTCATCTTTTGTTTGCCATGGTTCACCGGTACAGCATTCGGAAATTTCATTTTCACGATACCTCGCCCATGCATAGGCCTTACCCTCTTCGCCAATCACAAAATCCTTTACCTCCATTGGTAATTGTTCTTTCCCACCTGGCAAGATGTCCGACTCTTCGATAATACTGCCATCAAGAGGGTCCAGAATTGACACGGACGTCCGAAGCAGGCACACAACATACCTACCCCACACGGCAAATTGCCCAACGCATTCATCCGTATAACCTTGCGCCAGTTTCTGTTCCCATGCAGATTTGATAGGAGGAACGACTTCGCCGCTAGCCCCACATACTGTTTCCTTATGCTCGTTCATGTCACCCTCCGATTTATTCTTAACCACTCTCAAATGCAGCATCACTTAATGGTGTTTCCTGATAGACATATCGGCCTCACTCCACTCAATAAATTCCAACCAGCCTTTACCAACCTCGGTATTATCGATGGGATCAACAGCTTGAGTTTCCGCTTTTAATAGGCATTCCGCTGCACGGTCTTCGTCACCTAGCAATTGTATCCATTCCTTTGCGCACAATACATAGTCCACTGGGTTTGCTGATTTTGACTCAGCTAAAAGCAAAGTTTCCCTACATGCCAATTCACGGTCTGCGACCGATAAAAACGACAAATCCAAATAGGTCTCGGCAATCTGCAAGAAGTCACATGTTTCCTCAGCCGTGGTTATGGCGCGGGACATTATCAGTTTACTCTTCCCTGCATTCCCAAAGAGGAACCACCAGTGTTTAGCTGCCCGACACAACCGTTCACACACGATAACAGGATCAACCGACTCCCACCTAATACCTTGCAACATGGTCTCGACTTCTTGCGGTGAGCCATTATGAATCAACATCTGCTCGACTAGCGACAACGTGCCGGGACCCATGCCAGGAATCTTGAGACACTTTTCCGCCCTTTCAGGATCATTAGCGAAGCACCTCCACCACATAGCACCGCTGTCACTGAACTCATTTTTTTCACACATTGCTTTTTCAGCAAGATTTAGAGCCCGATCCTTTTCACCAAATAATCCGACCCATGCCATAGCACAGAGAAAACCGCTTACTGCCCCATTGGAGGCTTCATCACGTTCAGCCATCTCCAGAAAGGTACGTGCTGATGGCTCATGTCCATATTCCCTACCCCAGAAGTCTGCACGTTTCAAGCAACGCGCCCGGATCAATCCATCTGACCCCGGTATATCTAATGTACGCTCCTCCATCAACTTAGCGGATTCGTTATGACCACCACAGAGACGATACCAACCTGTTGCCGTGTTTAAATCGTTTGGATCAGCCTTATCTAATGCAACCATGACATTCAGTTTCTTCCCAGGAATCAGACTCCAGTAGCATGCCGCTTCCAACCATTGATTTGATGACCGAGAAGTCCTGAGCTTAGCGACATCAAGATATTGCTCCGCTTCTTCCATTTTCCCTTTAATTAAATGATTAAGGACATCGTTTGGCCAGGGAAGCCCTACCAACCTGGAACATGGGGCACATTTTAGAGATTCAATTACGCTATCAGCCATGCCTCCCAGCAGCAAATCAACCATCGGTACTTCAACGCCTATGTCTCCCATTGCATAGGACACTTTTCGCCCTAGAATCCATGGCCTAAAAAAAGGAGCAATAGCCGTAATAGCTTCAATGGATGATCCCTCAAAAATCCGTGATAGTATTCCAAGTTCAGGCGTATACAGAAATACGTTACGTCCCGCCAATAGAGCGTGAAGACACGCTTGTTGACGAACCACAACGTCAGCACTTTGCCGCTCTAACTTATCCAACACTTTTAGCTCCTTTGGATATGGCCCCTATTGCTACTTCTGTTCAGGCACGACGCTAGGGAGCGCATCAGAAATATCATCATTATTTACTGCGGCGGCGCTCACTTCATCGAGCTTTACATGATTTATAATCCCACGCCTATCCGCCGTAAGCAGGTATTCTTTAAAAAGCACATCGGCGTCTTCACTAACTTGAACCTTAGTGTTAATCACCCCTGCATTGAAACCAGTCCAAAAAGCGATGACTGCCGTCCCACCGACTAAAGCGCTAAACCACTGGCGCACCATTACTTCGGTATATTTTCGCAGTATCTTGCCCCGCATTTCTAAATTCTCCTAATATTTTCCCGCCACCTATTTACGCTCTATTTTTATTGAAGGCAGTTCGTAGCGCCTTTTTCACCCTTGGTCAGGTCGGCATGCATTTCCGCAATTTTCTCATGACTAATGATGCCTAGATTATTTGCGATGATTATAAATTCCCTAAATCGATCACCGGCCTCTGCCTTGACCCGAGTTTCTGTAAGTAGCGTAGATGTAAGGTATCCTAAAGCAAACGTAATGATAACTGTGCCAATGATTATTTTAACCTTGGAGACACGACGTATCAGTCCGAAATAATTCATAAGTTTCAGCCTCATGAGATTCCTGTTTTGGCTTTAAACATCAGCGTATTTATTATCATTTTCAAGCCATCATCATTGCGCTGTAAATCTGCTGCGTCGAGCCTTTATTTGATAGATTACGTACTATCTCCCACTCCACCATCCACCCACACCCACCCCACGATTGATCAATCCAAAACCTTTATATGCACCCCACCCCGCCTTTATTATATCGCCAGAGGGAACAGCCTCCTACAACCCGGTTTTTGATCTGATGATATTGGTGGGTGCTGTGAAGTATGGAGTGACCGGACTGGGAGTATGAAATTTACGATCAACCCGAATCCGATAGAAGTTCACCTTATTCGTCACACCAGCATTAATCGTAACGTTGGTCGTGATGGCGGTCGGCGGCAGATTAGTGAATACCGGTTTCCATGTTTCATTAGTATTTGCCAAATCCTGACGGGACTCAAGATACTGCTTGGCCCATTTCCCACCCTGCCAATCAACCTTGATCCCTTGTGGCAACCATTGAACCCCAGTGACCTCAAGAACAGAAGCCGGATTGGTTGGATTAAGGTCGGCAAGATACTTCTCAAGGTTGATCATCCTAGAACCAGGCAAGGTATTCGTTGCACATGAATAATCACTACCCTGTCCGGCAAGATGGACGAAGAACAGCCACATCCACCAGTCAGGCACTCCATCAGCATCGCTGTCCACGGATGAAGCTGGTACTACTAAAAGCGTAATGCCGTCCCCGTCTGTATCCGATGAAGCCCACGGATTACGACACCGAACCCGTAATGGCGTACGCGAACGGTTGAGCTCACTCGCGGTGGGACGGGTTTGTCTCCTTTTGGCGCCACTTTACAGCAAAATAGGTCCGCTTCGATGATCAGACCGGCCTCAGCGCTTCAGAATGTGGGTTTGCACCCGATCTTGACCTTCTCGCCAGCTTTCCGCAAGATCTCCACCATGAAAACGATGTCTCAGGTCGGCCTCACCGAGCGTGTGCCCGTACCGCCAAAAAAGCGATTTCTTATCCATACCTCTTTAATAAATGCGGAGCAACGACGTCAGGCAAGAATAAGCACGAGCATTCAGGGGGAGCAAGACTAATCACTTAAGCCTCAAAAACCTTTTATTTGCCCCATAGACAAGCGCTGTTGATTTTGCTTATCATCCAGTCAATCAAAAGGGATTTGCTCAATCTAAAGCGAACCCACTTGTTGTCTCTGGACTGAGTGTGAAACTCTGAAAATATGAACAGACTCTTAGTCACCGCTTTTGGCTCATTTCCCGGAGTGGATTCCAACCCGACAACCATTGTGCTGGAACAGGTCGCGAACGGGCGAATGATCCCACATGGATGGACTTTAAGCAAAGCTTACCTGCCAGTATCATACTCATACTGCGACTCATGGACACGCCAAGTTCTTCGAAAGGAGTATTACGACGTGGTTCTCCATTTGGGAGTTGCGGTCGGGAGTGACGGATTTCGATTGGAGAAATACGCCCACAACGAATGCGACAAGCAGGCCAAGGATGTCGAAGGTATTTGCTGGTCGAAGGAGAAAATCAATTCTCGCGCACCGAAATGCATCCCTTCTCCTTTGCGCCTGGAAAAGATCGTGGATACCTTGAGGGCGAGAAACCTTCCTGTTTCCCTGTCAGAACACGCCGGAACGTATCTGTGTAATTTTATCTTTTTTAAAAGCCTGTTGTACGCACGCAATCATGCTCCAGAAAGGAAAGTGGGCTTCCTGCATGTTCCAATGCCTTGCGCTACTTCATCAGACAGACCAGGCTTTCCTCTCGATATGCATGTGCGAGTGCTTCAAGCCGTCGTACGGGAATTTCTCCGTGATTCCAGCACTGGCTCAGAAAGACATCGGTAGTAATGAACACTCATCAAGTCCTGATGTCGGGCATGTGGCAGGGTTCCTATGCCCAAAACGGCAAACGCGGCAGAATGTCAATGGAATTGAGTTTCATTGACTCCACAATCGACGGGAAGGGCAAGGAGGGAAAAGACGCCGTTGGCGCACCGTTCGTTATCTCCGGCACATATGATTACAAAACAGGGCAGTGCCGGTTCAAGAAACAATACATAGGAATAACTCAGTCCACGCAACATTCCGTATTGTACGAGGGACAACTACTCCATCCACAGATTGGCATTTATGGTCGCTGGACTATTCAGGCAATGGATGGCGGAGGAGGCCTTTCTGATTTCTTTCACATCTGGCCAACATCCGCTGTGACTAGCCGTTCAAACGAGGAGATCCACCTCAACCTTGATGGTTTGTGTGAAGCCGAGTTGAATCTTAGCGGCTGCCAGATTCTGACGCGCTTGGACGGACTCCATAACGCACCAAATCTTGTCCGTCTGAATATGAGCGAGTGCCCGATGCTTGCCCAAGTCGGGTGTATTCATGATTGTCCTCACCTCGAAGCCATTGAGGTAAGCAACTGCAAAGCGCTACGGCATATCGATGGGTTCCAGCGACTACCCGCATTACGGAAGCTCACCGCCGAAGGTTGCGATGCACTTCTCACGTTGGAGCATATACGCGACTGTCCAAAACTCGAACAAATATCCCTCAGCCACTGCGGCTCCTTGGGGAACATCTCTTTCCTCCATGAATGCCGGAATACAAAGATGCTCCTGCTCCAAGACGTCAATTGCATTCGCAGCCTATCGGATATTGTCGGCTTAACTAACTTGGAGTTCCTCGACCTTAGCCAGTGCCAGTGGTTCGAAAGCCTTCGGGGAGGAGAAAGTCTGAAACAGCTTGGCTCCCTCGTATTGGACAAATGCGCGGCGCTAAGAGACTTATCCGGCATTGATGCGCTGGCCAGCCTGGAAAGCCTCAGCGCGAAAAACTGCGATCGTCTGGAGTCACTCGCCGAAATTGGAGCCTGTACAAGACTTAAGACTCTTGATCTGGAGAATTCGCAAGTCAGGGATATTTCATGTTTGAGTGGACTAGCGGCTCTCGAAACCCTAGTCCTCTCATGTCATCCTGAGGTGACAGATATATCGGTCGTGAGCGCTCTGGAAAGCCTTAAATCCCTCTGGATCTGGAATTGCTTCGGATGGAATGGGGATTGTGATTTAACACAGGCTGATCAGTTGAAGTTTATCGGTATTGGGCGCTGTCCCTCTGTATCTAAAGGGAGCCATTTGTTGCTTGCCCCTTCTGTCGAAGCCGCTACCCTTCAACGCATCCCCCTTCGGGACCTGTCGCTTTTGGAAGGGGCTCGTCGGCTTCAGACGGTTTTTCTTTATGATTGCCACTCACTGCTGTCGCTGGACGGACTTCCTACATCTTCGCTTGATTCAGTGATGGATATCCAGTTGAAACGATGCAGCCGGCTGTCAAATCTTGCTGGGCTCAAATTCCTGAAAAAACTTCAAACTGTCAAGATTGCCGATTGCCCTGAGATTCGCGACCTTACCGAACTGGTAGGCATGAGGGATCTTAGAACTGTGGAGTTGGACCGTAGTACTGAAGAAGCCGCCGAAATTGTGGTGTCGGCTGCTGTGGCGCGCAAAGACAGCAAGTATATTGAAAGCCGCAAGGATGAGTTATTGCGAATCCTCGTTGCGTCCGACCACATCGACTCACTGTCCAAATGGTTGTCACAAGCGTGTGCGCTTGACGTTAGCGCGGCTTGGGCGGCTGACTTATTGGAGAAAATAATCACGGAACTTAACAAGCGCGGCGGAGGAAGGGCCACATGGGATGTGGTGCTTTCTCAATGTGTACATTTTCCGGACCCAACTCTTCGACGTTTCTTTACTCTTGTGCCCCCATCGGCGATGAACTGGGCGACGATGGGCATTCCTTACTTGAACGCCTTGGGGCTTGCAGCGCATTCAGCACGGGAGTGGGCTGTGGAGTTGATCGACGGACTCTTGTCCAGTGCAAGCAACATGGACCTACGCCAAATCGGTCCCTCAGTCTGTCTTTTCTATGCCTCTGTTCAACGAGATGATCGGGTTCGGGAATGGCTCCGCAAATTGACCGATCCTTCCATGTCGGTATGGGCTGACCGAATTCACGCGGCACTCGCCAAACGTGATATCGCCTCTGGCGACATCGCATCCGCAAAGATTCACCTTGCAGAGATGGTTAGTGATTCCGAGAAAGACGTGGTGTATGACGCATTGGCTCAGGAACTGGCCTCTAAGGCGCCCGAAGATGCTGGTGATGCTTTTGATTGTATCGTCAACGCGCTCAAACGAGGCGCCACAGCCCAAGCTCTGGGCCGAATACCACAATTCACTGCTAAGACGAAAAACATCTATCGCCTGATTCTGGCATCGGAGTCAGATTCAAACGCACTATCAGCATTACTTTCCGAGGTCCTTCTTCAACATCCTGATAGCAAATTTGCATGCGAACTAGTGCGCCAATTCGCACCTGCACAAGGAACCGGGAATACCTTAAGCATGTCAGTTAGAGAAATCTTGGATGATCCTGCTGTCTCCGACACCACCGGCAGAAAAAAGCTGCTAAAGTTCAAAGATGCTTTTCTGAGTGATCCGCATGTCATGAGACAGGCGTTGATTGAGGGGATCTTAACTCGGATGATTGCGGATAGGCTTATTACTCAGGATGATCGAGAAGAACTGCTTAAAACACTTACCTCAACTACATGACGAAGTCTCCAAATAGAAAAAACGAGGAGATTACTGCAAGCCAAGTCTTCTTGGAAGACTTGAAGCGGCTCATTTCGCTATCAGATGCCTTGGCGATGGCAAAGGACAAAGGGGGCGATTTGATTGAAGTGGATGTTAAAGATACATCGCCAGTCTGCAGAATAGTCCTTGCCGTCAAACAGGCGACACGAGTAGAGGGACTGCCGATCGAGGAAATGCCTACCCCCATCGCGCTTATGCTGGCCTCATTCGAGAAGGAGAAGCATCCACGGGACAAACTTTCTCGCTTGATGGATGCCGTCGAGGTGCTGGTCAAAATGCACACGGTCGCTATTGTTAGCGACTATTTCAGTCGCGCGCAGGTGTCAGAAGAGATGAAAGGGTTGCTGGGAGCAGGACTGAAAATGCCTTCTCTCGGAATATGGTGGAAGTTCGCGCGGGATATTTGCAAGGCCCACAAAACTTCGGGCGCTTCGTTCTTTGTCCAAGGGATTGATGCGTATGTTCTTAGTGGTGGCCCCTTATTCAACGCGATGCAAGGAGGTGAATCCAACAACCTAATCACCTTCCGTAATCGCTACAGGGGGCATGGCGCTACGCTACCCATCGCCCGAGCCGAAGAATACTTGGCTCAATGGGAACCGGTTCTGATGCATCTGATAAGGGAAGCGCGACATTGGGCCGACATCAGACTGATTACCGTCAAGCAAGATGGGTCTACACTTCTCGCATCTGGTGTTGAGCCTATTCCTTCAGGCCGGATGCCTGAAGGCACTAAACCCGGCCAGTGCTATCTCCTGCGCACAGGAGAGGCACCCCTATCCCTGCATCCCCTATTGGTGTTCAGAGAAAGGATTCATCGGTTCTCCTTCTATAACGACATGGATGAAAGAGATGCCGATGTTCTCAACTACGATGAGTGCATTCATGAGCGGGACGTGACTGTAAGGCAAGACCTATTGCGCCGCTATCCGATCCATGACTGGTGCAAACGCGCCCCGCAGGAGTTCTTGGATGATATTCAGAGCCTTACAGAGGATTTCAAGGGCCGACTGACTGAGTTGAACCGGATTCTCGATTTTGTCATGAACCATGACCGTGGGTTTCTTGTCATCTGGGGGGGGCCAGGGGTCGGAAAGAGTGCTTTGCTTGCCCGCGCCGTCCAAGCATTGAAATGGCGGCCGGAAAATCGTCGGCTTGCCGGATTGAATGCAGACTATAAACTGGGCCAAGTCATCGTTATTGAGTATTTTGTTCGACGGAGCGCAAAGACTGACAACATCACAACCTTGCTGGATAATCTATCCAGTCGCATTGAGATACAATTCCAAACTGGCATTCCGATGGGGGATGGTTTTCGGGACAAGGCCATCCGTTTCATGGACCGCCTCCGCCACGTTAGCGGCACGCTTAACCACTACGCCCGTCTCGTAATCATGATTGACGGCCTGGATGAAGGCGCTGACAAACCTGGTTTCCTGGAAAATCTGCCTACAGAAGCCCCCTCAGGAGTCGTGATTATCTATACATCCAGACGCCTTCGCGTAGTTGACGAGCTTGTATACGAACGTTTAGACATGAACATGCGTGACTCGTTTACCCTCACCGGACTAGACTCCCATGATGTTCGTGCTATGCTAGACGAGAGTGTCAACAAGTATGCGGTCCGCTCAGAGTACGTTGAGCAGGTTGTCAGTCGTAGCCAGGGCAACCCTCTCTTTCTTAAGTTGCTATGCCGCGGACTTGAACGCGGTGATTACCAACTTAACGACCTGAATAACTTGCCAACAGAAGTGGCTGCACTATACAAGGCCATCCTTCACCGCATTAGTAAGGAACCGGCAGCCTGCGATTTCATTAGGCTCTTGGCGGTTGCACGTGAATCTCTGCCGTACTCAGTTGCAGCAGCAATGATGGGGGTGTCGCTGGATCAAATCGAGCACCGTCTCGTGCCCACCTGCCTAGAAGTGCTCTCCGAAGACCTCATCTCGGAAGATCTTGTCGCATATCGACTTTTTCATGAGACGCTGCGTGAATATGTGCGTGCAAAGTATTCCGCCGAGTACCGCTATTGGGAATTACGTTTGGCCGACTGGTGCTGTTCATGGGAGGATTACTGCGGTCCAAACAGGGAGTATGCTGTCCGATGGCTCATTCCTCACACGTTGGCTAAACGAGATGTCTGTCTGAACCTTAGAAGAGACGCAGATGCTTGTGATTTGGTGGACTTTATGGCCGGCACGTTGGACAATCCCTCGTTTCGCAAAGCTCAGCTCGATGCGTGCAAGAACGCAACCTTGCTGCAACGCGACCTGACAGCTGTTCAGAACCTACTAGCGCAGACCGACCAAGACGGGTCGAATATGTCAAGAATCCTCCGATTTTCCCGAATGTTCCACGTCGAGGCGTCGAGGTTATACACAGAGCAGATAGAGAGGCTCGGTGAATATGGGCGTAAGAACGATTTTCTATCGATCACGCACATCGCAGAAATGGGTGCTACCCCTCGCGATAAGACCTTGTTGTTCCTTCGGGCACTGTGGGAGAATCCAGCCTCCGGTGTGCGTATTCCCCTCCACCTTCGGCATGTTGCGGAGAACTGGATCACACAGGCAGCTGACCCTGAACTGGAAAGACTATGGAAGATGCGCGTCAACACTGCAGCACAGGGATAATTCTCTCACGGATATCGAGCGGACGGTTCCGCTGGGCACTCAATGGGAACAGGTCAAAGCGTGTTATGACGAAATCGGATCGGTGATCGGATCGGAATTGGTGAAACAAGCCGCAGCAGGAAGCGTGCTTCACAATGACGATACCAATGGACGGGTCCTGGATCTGGAAAAGAATCAGGACCTCATCTTCTTGCCGGCTTTGAAGCGGGCTGAAGAAGGCATTGCTAACCGAATCCGATACCTATGCAAATCACCGCCCCAGTACCCCGCTATAGACTTCGATAAAGCCGTGGAGTGGTGCCAGCAGAAGACCGGAAGGGAGCTTGCTCCCAGCCAGCGGGAGGCATTGAAACAGGCACTAACCACTCGGGCGCTCATCATTACGGGTGGTCCCGGGGTTGGTAAAACCACCCTGGTCAACGCTATCCTGCTCATTTTGAAGGCCAAGAAGGTAAGATGTGCCCTTTGCGCCCCAACTGGCCGGGCCGCCAAGCGCCTTTCGGAGACGACCGGCCTGGAGGCCAAGACCATTCACCGGTTACTCGAAGTGAAACCCGGCACGGGCTCATTTTTACGTAATGAAGCTAACCCACTGTCATGCGACCTCCTGGTGGTGGACGAAACCTCTATGGTTGATGTGCCCTTGATGAACAACCTGCTCCGCGCCCTACCAATGAATGCCAGCCTGCTTCTGGTGGGCGACGTGGATCAATTACCCTCGGTTGGCCCGGGCATGGTCCTAAAAAATCTCATCGATATCCGTGGGCCTACTTGGCCGGGGCTTGTCGGCTGGAACATTCTGGAGAACTGAACTCATTGCATCAATTCATACGCTTCCCAAGTGCTCTTGTCCATCAGCAGAAACCTGGGCTAAATCACGGGAGCGGCATCTGTGATCTGCCTACCTGATGCCGCTCCGTCGTTGGAGACCGATCAGGGATCAGCCGGAGGGACAATCGATTCATG
>Ga0194056_10000079_pt1 | contig 40275 bp, 31 predicted proteins | sample SepL4413m_MetaG_FD_155458 | JGI IMG/M metagenome (GOLD analysis project Ga0194056, IMG submission 155458) | Anoxic zone freshwater microbial communities from boreal shield lake in IISD Experimental Lakes Area, Ontario, Canada - Sep2016-L442-13m | ecosystem: Environmental > Aquatic > Freshwater... | reverse complement strand
GTCTGATGCCCGGCCGCGCGGGTTGTGGGCCATAGTCGAGACTGGTTCCGCCACCGATCGGGTAGACCGGTGTGCCCGACTTGTACGCCTCGCCGATCAATGCCGCTACGGCAAGCTCGTCGGTCGGCGAGACCGTCTGTTCCGGCGGCAATTCTGATGCAGTGATGGCGGTCATTGGCAAATTGCCTTAAATTTTTTGCCTGGATTAAGTTGGCTGGCCGGATCGAATGCCTGACGGACGCGATGCATGGCGCGGAGATCAGCCGGAGCGAAGAGTTTTTCCATCAACTCGATCTTTTCAGTCCCGACACCATGTTCGGCTGTGATGCTGCCTCCGCAGGCGATGCACTCTTCGAGCACTTCGCGACTGGCCGCCTGGGCACGGGCGGTGAGGTCGCGATCGCGCTCATCCAATAGCAGAATGGGATGGACATTGCCATCGCCGGCATGAGCCACGTTGACGATGCGAACGCGATGCTTTGCCGCGATCTCCAGGATGCGGCGGAAAACATGCGGCAGGCGGGTTCGCGGTACAACGCCATCTTGAATCATATAGCCCGGGCTGAGACGCCCCACCGCGCCGACGGCCATCTTACGGCATTTCCAGAGCAATTCCCGCTCAGCAGGCGTCTTGGCTTGGAGGATCTCGCCCGGGTTCCAGTTGCGGCATAGGGCAATGACCTGTTCGAGAAGTGAATCGAGGCCGGCCTCAGGCCCGTCGAGTTCGATGATAAGCACTGCGGCCGCTTCCGGCGGCACACCCGGGGCAAAGGCCGCCTCGACGGCGTCGAGAATCCCACGATCCATAAGCTCCAGCGCGGCCGGAACCATGCCGGCGGCGATGATCTGGCTGACGGCCTGCGAGGCGTCGTCAATTGAAGCGAACGTCGCGCGAATCGTGCGGCAGGACTGCGGGTTCTTCGTCAGCTTAGCCCAAATCTTGGTCACAATAGCCAGCGTACCCTCGCTGCCGCAGACAACCCGGGCGAGGTCCAGCGCAGCCGGATCTTCCACGGGTCCGAACTGTAGGATCGAGCCATCGCCCAGCACGACTTCCAACCCGGCCACGTGGTTGACGGTCACGCCATATTTCAGCGTGTGCGGACCGCCGGCGTTGGTGGCCACATTGCCGCCGATGGTCGCCGTACCTTGGCTTGATGGGTCGGGAGCGAAGTGGTAACCGGTCCCGGAGAGCGCATTGGTGAGTTGCAGGTTAAGCACCCCCGGCTCAACGAGGGCCATGGCATCGCGGAGCCGGATATCCAGTATCTTGTTCATCCGCGTGAGCATAATCACCACGCCATTGGGGGGCGGTGTGCAGCCGCCGGCCAGTCCGGTGCCGGCCCCGCGGGCAACCACGGGGCAACCGTGGTCTGAGCATGCTCGCACGACTTCGGCCACCTGTTCCGCGGATCGAGGAAAGACCACGGCCAAGGGTATATGACGCTCGACGGTAAATGCGTCACAATCGTAAACGACCAACTCCGAAGGCGCCGAGAGAACATTCTCGGGCTTCAAGACCGCGCGAAGCTTGCGGATCAGTTCAGTATTGGACATGCTCGTAGTTTCGCCTTCATGCAGTTCATGTAGAAATGCCTTGCACTATTTTACCCATGCTGCTTTACCAGTTCAATTATAGCCCATGGCAACGGAGCGGAGGGTTCGCGAATGCATGACCGCGCAGTTTACTCACGGCCAACACCTACGTCTTTTCCTCCCCAATCACCTCCAGTAGCCGCTGCCGGATGGTGTCGAGCTGGCCCTGGTCCTCGATCTTGTTGTTCTCCTGGTCGGTCACGTAGAAGACGTCGAGAACTTGATCGAGGTAGGTGCTGATCTTCGCCCGCCAGACGGAACAACCTAACTCGAAGAAGGTTCGCGTTACGGCGTAGAGTAGACCGGTGCGATCGTAGGCGAAGACGTCGATGATGGTGTAACGATCCGACGTGCTATTGTCGGTGTTGACGCGAATTTGCGGCTTTGGACCGAGCATCTTACGCTGCTCACCAGACTTCCATGTGCTGCGGAAGGAGGGAGTATGACCACTTTCCTGGCGAAGTGATTGCTCGACCGCCTGATTGACTGCGTAAATTCGATCAAGCGGAGGCGCGCCGGAGTAATCGGGATCGTATACCCAGAATCGGTCCAGCACTAGCCCGTCGGCCAGCGTATGAATCTGGGCCGAACGAATCTCCAGGCCCTGGCTGGTCAAGGCCCCGGTCAGCTTGTGAAAGATGCCGGGAGCAACCGCCTCGGACGTCCCCACGGTAATCTGCAACGTGGCCGCGTTAGGATCGTAGCGGGCCGTCGCCCGAACACCGCCGGGTTCCAGGTCGTGCAGCAATCGCAGGTCCGCGGCTGCCTCCTCGGCTGGCGTGGCACTGAGGTAACCGGAGGTCAGGGAATCAATATGTCGGGTATACCAGGCTGCGTCCGCTTCGCCGCTGAAAGAGGTGCGGATCTCATCCCGCTTGCTCTCGAAAAGGTGATCGGTCGTCGTGGCGGGGCTGTCGCCAGCCAGTTGCTGCATGGCACGATGGTAAAGGTCTGTCAAAACCTGCGACTTCCAGCCGTCCCAAACGTCGGGGCCTACCGCGCCTAAGTCGGCGGCGGTGAGTACGTAGAGCAATTGCAGTAACTCGGGCGAGCCGACCTGCACGGCAAAACGGACGACCAGTTCTTCGTCGCTCGTATCGCGGCACAGTGCAAGGTGGTTCATCCGCAGATGCTTGTGTACGAGAAACTTGATGATCTCGGTTTCATGCGGCTTAAGGCCAAGTCGCCAGCCAGTCTGTTCGGCGATTTTCAGCCCGACCTCGCTATGATCTTCCGGCAGCCCCTTACCCAGATCGTGGATGAGCAAGGCCAAGTGTAGCAGATGCTTGTCTTTTAGGCCGCGATAAACCCGCCCCACCGGCCCGGGATCGTCGAGAAGTTTTTCCGTGAACTCGACCGCGCGGATGCAATGTTCATCGACCGTATATTTGTGATACTGGTTGAACTGCAATAACCCGCGGGCACGGGCAAAATCAGGGAGAAAGCGTTCCAGGATTGCCACGTCGTGCAGATCGCGAAGCAACGTGCCCAAGCGACCGGGGTGGGCCAGTAGGGAGAGGAAATGACGGCTGGCCTCGGGGGGCAAATGCGGTGGTAAGCGAGTCGCCTCGCGGCGGATCTCCTCCCAAGTGAAGGCCGCAATGGGTACGTCGTGCAGATTGGACAGATCGACCATTTGCATGATCGCCGTCAGATTGCCGTGGAGCCGCGTCATGCCGCGCCGCGTGATCATCATGCCAACGGGGCCGACTAGGTAATCCGACTCGATATGATGGCCAAAGAGGATTGTCAACGTCTTGTCGAACCACGGGTTCGTCGTGGCTTTCGCCAGGAAATTCGTGGCCACGTGGCTGACGCGGTTCGTATGGCGGAAGTAATCTCGCATGAAATGCTCGACAGGCAACATGCCGTCGGCTGCCTCAAAGCCGCCCTGTTCGGCTAGGCGAAGCTGCTCTGAACGGGTGAGTACATCGCTGGCCTGGCTTGAGTGAAAGTGCAGCTCATTGCGAAGCCAGAGGAGAAACGCATAGGCCGGCTGAATGGCGTCGTAATCCTCCTGGCTCAACGCGCCACAATCGCGCAGCTCGGCAAAGTCGGCCGCGCCGTAGCGGGTAAAGCCGATCCAACGCAACAACTGGAGATCGCGAAGCGTACCTTGAGAGCGTTTAATGTTGGGTTCCAGGAGGAAAACCGTCTCGCCGTAGCGTCGTTGCTCTTCATCGCGAGCCTCCTTGATGCCCGAAAGCAACCGGCGGCAGCGCCAGTGAACCCGCCGCCGGAAAGCTCGCAGGAAGCCCTCGAAGATCAGTTGATTTCCGGCCAACAGGCGAGAATCGACCAACGAAGTGCAGATCATCGCCTCGCGGGTAGCCAGACTGCACGCCTGCCGCACCGTGCGGACGCTGTGTCCCAGGACCAGGCCTGCGTCAAATACGTCGCGGAGCAACCGCTCGGCCAAGGGAAACAAGCGCACCGCAGCCGCTGGCCGGTGCAGAATCATCAGGTCGACGTCGCTGTAGGGGGCCACGTCACGACGGCCATAGCCACCGTGGGCCACGATCGCGATGTCGTTCATTAGCCCTCTCGGACCAGCCTCGCCGAGATCCTTCAAGGCATCCTCAACCAGTTCCACGATCACGGCGTCGCGAAGGTTGCTGTTCAGCGCGCAAAGCTCAATCCCCGGGCAGCCGGCCAAATGCCGGGCCTTGAAGTCCTCGTGGCCTTTTGCCAGCCGCGCCTTGGCGGCCAGCACGTTGGAGCGTAGCATGGGGAATGAATGGTTAAGTTCAAATGGCGAAATCCGAATGACGGAACACGGATCTCGGATCACGAAAGGCCGCGATGCCAATAACCCCTTCAAAATCCGTCATTTCAGATGGCATCCGCCCCCGACTCGCCGGTGCGAATGCGGATCGCATCGGTCAAGTCATAGACGAACATTTTGCCGTCACCAACCTGCCCGGTTTGCGCGGCGCCCATAATCGTATCGAGCACCATCTGGAGTTTGGAGTCGGGGATCACGATCTCGATCTTGATTTTCGGCACGAAGTCAACTTCGTATTCCGTCCCGCGATACATCTCGGTATGGCCCTTTTGGCGGCCGAAACCGCGAACCTCCGAGACGGTCATGCCGGAAATTCCTCGCTCGGTGAGTGCCTGCTTGACGTCGTCGAGCTTGAAGTGCCGGATAATGGCTTCTACTTTTTTCATCCCAAAACTCCTCTCAGATAAAGATATAACCTTCTTCGTCATGCTGACTGACGTCGAGCCCTTCCATTTCAGCCTCGCGGGAAACGCGAAGCCCCATGACGGCGTCGAGGATCTTCAGAATGATGAACGTGCCGACCGCAGCCAGGATCCAGGTGATGATCACGGCCACAATCTGGGCCCACATGACGGATGTGCTGCCATCGATAAGCCCCAGTTTATCTGCCGTGTGGCCCTCGAGCGTAACGCCGCCGGCAACCCGGGTGGCGAAAACTCCCGTGAGAAGTGCGCCCAATGTACCGCCAACCCCATGGATGCCGAAGGCGTCAAGCGAATCATCATAGCCGAAATAGGCCTTGACCAGCGTGCAGGCCGTGTAGCATACGCAGGCGACGGCGACACCCATCGCCAAGGCATACATCGGCGTCACAAAACCCGAGGCGGGCGTGATGCAAACCAAACCGGCAACCAGGCCTGAGCATGCCCCCAGTACGCTCGGCTTGCCACGAAAGATCCATTCTAGGCCAGCCCACGTCAGCCCGCCGGCCGCAGCGCAGAAGTGCGTGACCATAAAGGCCCCGCTAGCCAGTGCGCCAGCGTTTCCAGCACTGCCGGCATTGAAACCAAACCAGCCCACCCACAACATCGCTGCGCCGATGGCCGTGTAGGTCAAGTTATGGGGCGGCATGGCCGTCTTGCCGTAGCCAAGCCGCTTACCCAGCATCAACGCGCAAATCAAGGCCGAAACACCGGAGCTGATATGAACCACCGTGCCTCCGGCAAAGTCCAAAGCTCCGCCGGAAAAGATTCCCTTCGCGTACTTGCTCCCATAGGATAGAACTCCCCCGCCCCAAACCCAGTGGGCAAGCGGACAGTAGATCAATGTGCCCCAGAGAATCATGAAGACGACCATCGTACTGAACTTCATTCGTTCGGCAAAAGCACCGCAAATCAGGGCGGGAGTGATGATGAAGAACATGCACTGAAAGAGCATGAAACTGGCCGTTGGAACCGTCATGGCCGCCCCATCCACTGGCGAGCGAAAGTTGTCCATCACGGAAGTCTGAGCACTCTCATCCCAAGTGGGCGCCACATGGTCCATGAACAAGTAATACTTGGCGTCGCCGATATAGCCGAACCACGATTGATAGGCCGGTGACTCTTTCTTTGTTTCCTTGTCCACAACCATAAACCTAGGGTCTCTTCCAAACGACAGCCCAAATCCATAGAGGGCCCAAATGACCGTCATCAGGCACATCAGGAAAAGACACTGCATCATGACGCTGAGCACGTTCTTCTTGCGGACCAGTCCGCTATAGAAAAGTGCCAGTCCGGGACCGGTCATCATGAGCACTAAGGCCGAGGAGACGAGCATCCAGGCGTTGTCGCCCGAATCAACCTTAGGTGCCGCGCCTGGGGTAGTTGCTGGAATGGTTGGATTTGCCGGGGCTTCTTCCGCAGCTCGCAAAACCGAAGCCGCCCCGAAAGCCGAGAACATGACCGCCACCCATAAAATCGACCGCACAATCCTAGTTGGACTCATTGCACCGTTTCCTTTTACAGAATAAAGAAACCCACATTTTCCAATTATTGACACCAGAAAATTCCCCTCACCGCCCGGCCACTTCCTTTGCCAGCTTCACGAGGTTCTCGACCGTGAATCCATACTGCTCCAAGAGCACGCCTACCGGTGCCGAGGCACCAAAATGATTGATGCCGAGAAATCGCCCGCAACCGCCAATGTACTTGCACCAGCCTTGGTCGATGCCCAATTCGACGGCCACCCGATATTTTACATCCGGCGGCAACACGGAATCGCGATAGGCCTGCGATTGAGCGTCAAAAAGCTCCCAGCTCGGCAGACTCACCACGCGGGCCTTGATGCCGTCAGCCGTCAGCTTCTCATAGGTGCTAACGCAGAGCGAAAGCTCGCTGCCGGTGCCGATGAGAATTACCTCCGGCTTGCCGTCGGTCGCGTCGGCCAACACGTAACCGCCCTTCTGTGCGCCAGCAGCGGGGGCATACTTGCGTACGTCAGGCTTTCCAGCCTGACCAACGATCGGCATGACGTACCGATCAAGCGTCGGCAGGTTCTGCCGCGATAGCACCAGGGCCGTTGGCCCCTTGGTATTGAGTACCATGGAGCGATAGGCCTCGATTACTTCGTTGGCGTCGCCAGGCCGAATCACGGTGAGATTCGGGATTGCTCGCAGTGAGGCCAAGTGCTCGATCGGCTGGTGCGTGGGACCGTCTTCGCCTACGCCGATCGAATCGTGGGTGAAGACGTAAAACACCGGCAGACCCATGATGGCGGCCATGCGGATCGAAGGCCGCATGTAATCGGCAAAGACAAAGAAGGTGGCCCCGAACGAACGCAGCCCGGCCAAGGCCATGCCGTTGATGATCGCGCCCATGGCATGTTCGCGAATGCCGAAGTGCAAATTGCGGCCGCCATAGCTTCCGGCTTCAAAATCGCCGCCACCTTCCATGAGCGTGAGCGTCGATGGGGCTAGGTCGGCCGACCCGCCAACGAGCCATGGCAACCGATTGGCAATCTGATTCAATACCTTACCCGAGCTGGCCCGCGTGGCCAGTCCCTTGGCGTCGGCGGCGAAGGGTTTGATCTCCGCGTCCCAGCCATCGGGCAATTCGTGCTGCCCGATAAGATCGATCTCTTTGGCCTGCTCGGGAAATTGCCCGGCATACTCAGCATAACGCGTTTCCCAGGTCTGGCGGAGAGACTGGCCGCGGGCACCGATATTTGCGCGGAAGTGGGCCAGCACCTCTTCGGGCACGAGGAACTTTTGATCGGCTGGCCAGCCATAAGCCAGCTTGGTTAGGCGGATCTCCTCATCGCCCAGCGGGCTACCGTGGGCACCGTGCGTGTTTTGCTTGTTTGGGGAGCCGAAGGCAATTACGCTACGAGCCACGATCAGCGTCGGCCGGCCGGTCGTCTTCTGAAAACTTGTAATCGCGGCGCGGAAGGCCGCCAGATCGTTGATATCGTCGACCTTCAACACGTTCCAGCCGTAACCGGCGAACCGCTGCTGCATGCACTCGCTGAAAGCCAAGTCCGTGTGGCCTTCAATCGTGATTTTGTTGTCGTCGTAGATCCAACAGAGGTTCGATAACTTGAGGTGGCCGGCCAACGAAGCGGCCTCCGCCCCGACGCCTTCCATCATGTCGCCATCGCCGCACAGGGCGTAAACATTGTAGTCGAACAGGTCAAAGCCAGGGCGGTTGTAGCGGGCAGCCAACCAGCGCTGGGCAATCGCCATGCCGACGCTGTTGGCAATACCCTGCCCCAGCGGGCCGGTCGTCGTTTCCACGCCCGTGGTATGGCCATATTCGGGATGGCCTGGGCAACGGCTTTCCAATTGGCGGAACTGGCGAATGTCGTCCAGTGACACCGCCGGTTTGTCCGTGCCACGACCGGCGGCATCGGTCTGCTTCACGCCGCATAAATGGAGCGTGGAATAGAGCAACATCGAAGCGTGACCGCAAGAAAGGACGAATCGGTCGCGATTGGGCCACTGCGGCTGGGCCGGATCATAACGCAGAAACTCGTTGAAAATCACATAGCTCGCCGGCGCAAGGGCCATGGGTGTGCCAGGATGGCCACTATTGGCTGCCTGCACGGCATCCATCGAGAGGGTGCGAATAGTGTTAATAGAGAGCGATTCGATCGGTTGAGTCGTATGGGGCATGGATTCAGAAAGGAAGCGGCGAACAGGGAAAGATTCCAACATATAGTTAGTCTAAAAGGAGAAGGCAGTCTCGTCAATCCACTAACAGGAAAACCACCAATGAGAGAACTGCAAAGCCTTTCGGCCTATTGCCGCAGGATACCCAATATGGCCTCCAAAGTCATGTGGCCTCTCCCTCCATAATTCCCTCTTCCGCGTTTATCGGGGGTCGCTGTTAGAATAATCGCGGTGTATAATCAGTCGTGACCGGTTCGTGTTGAAACAAGAAAGCCGCAATGTCGACCACCCCACCAATAATCTGCTTCGCGTCAGCAACAGGACCGAACGGTACCGTTTACCGGGGTCCAGCTTGCAGCAAGGCGCAGGCGATTGCTTTCCGATCTGTGGGAAATGACATTGTGGTTTGTGACGGTTCGACGGTCGATAACCGAAGGCTTGCGAAGGAAATTGAAGAGGCGGTAGTCGGCGTCGGCAACGCGAAGGAAGATCCGGCTCACATCGTTTCGGCTGGATCGGATGCGCTGCCGCACTTTCAACCAAAGGTGCGGCCACCCACCGGACATGGCTTTTTTGAAATTGGCACAGCGAAGGCAAAGTGATGAAATACCTGACTCCTGAACTTTACGTGAAGATCAACGAAGCCGACGACGATGAGGTCGAGGGCTTTTACCAGGAATGGACTGCGGCGGGAGCAAACGCACGCACGCACCTACAGCAAGTCAAGCACAAACTACCACAGAAAATGCAACTGTTCTGCGAAACGCTCTGTCTCCACGATGCGGAAGTTCTCGGCATTAACGTGTCCGGTGGCGACAACGCAGTCCGCACGCCTGTCGCCGTCATCAGCGTTCGTCAGGACAACAAACTGATCTGGCTCGTCTACGATCTCTACGACCAACCGACGATTACGACGCCGGTGTCGTCGGATGCATTCGTGAGTGCCTCGGAGCAGCGCCAATGGCTCTATGATGAAGTCGACGTTTGTGACGATCCCAAGTGCCGCCACGAGATCCTTTTGAATACCGGCGAAGTCATCGAGTTGGTTTTCTTCCAGTTCGACATCTTCGTCCACCACAGTCTGTCGCATGCGATTCAGCCGCAAATCGCGCAGTTGGTATAAGTCCGCCGAGATGTGCGAGAAGAACCGGTGCCTCGCTTTGGACAACTACTGGCTGTTCTGCTGCGGCAACAATGACCGTTTCGTTTGTTGGTTTCTTAGAGGCTATCCGAGAAGTTAACTCTTTGGCAGTAAGTACTTACAACGATGCTAGCACAGCTTGCACGCGAAATCGTGGCAGTTTCTGTAATCACGACAACCGCCATTGTATTTGCAAGTCGTTTTGCTAAAGCACTTTACGTTTTCGGATAGCCTCTTTGAGTTCCTTTCAAACCGCCCAAAAGCGTCGCAGTTCTTCAGGACTGGTCGCTGTCTCGACTGCATTTGGAACAGAAGAAAGATTTACATCTTCTTTACTGCGGCCCGTTAGCGGTGAGCAAGGTTCCTTTGCGGAAGGCGGCGGCCATTGCGATGGGAACCTCCGCTTCGGCCAGCACGACATTGGCTCGATTTCGCGCGACCTGGGCCTTCATTTCCTGCTCGTGGGCCAAGGCCATCGCCCGACGTTCCTCGGCCTTGGCGCGGGCGACACGCATATCAGCCTCGGCCTGGTCGGCCTGCAAGCGGGCACCAATGTTCTGTCCCACGTCGATATCCGCGATGTCGATGGAAACAATGGTATACGCCGTCTGCGCGTCCAATCCGCGATCCAACACGGCCTTGGAGATCTTGTCGGGCTTTTCCATCACGTCGAAATGGGTCTCCGCGGCACCGATGGCGGTGATGATTCCCTCCCCCACTCGGGCGATGATCGTTTCCTCGGTGGCGCCGCCAATGAGTTGTTCGAGGTTGGTTCGCACGGTCACGCGGGCGCGAACCTTCAGTTCCACGCCGTTCTTAGCGATGGCACTGAGCGTGGCCCGGCCTGACCGCTTGGGATCGGGGCAATCGATCACCTTCGGATAGACGCTCGTTTGCACGGCGTCCAATACATCGCGGCCGGCCAAGTCGATGGCCGCCGCACGGTCAAAATCCAGATCAATATCGGCCCGATGGGCAGCAATAATCGCTTTAATGACCCTCAACACGTCGCCTCCAGACAGGTAGTGGGCCTCCAGCCTTTGGGTGGTCACACCGGTCTCCAGTTCCGTACCGATGCCAGATTGCATGGACATGATCTTGCCGGTGACGATGATTTGCTTATTCACGCGGCGGAAACTCATGCCGATGAGGCTGACCAGGGTCACATTTGCCCGAGAAAAATAAGCCTGGACCCAAATTTTTCCATAGCTCCAACCGATCAAGGCCAGAATCGCACCAAGGAAGACCAAGACGATCAAAGCCAGCCCCCACAACGGAAAATTACTCGGTGGAGATTGAGCTGCGAACAGGAAAGCAAGGCAATTCACGGTAAACTCCTAGTTAAAAACAGCCAAAGGGAGGGTTTGTTTGATTGATTCGGACAAGCCCGTATGACGATAGTAGCTTAACGCAGTAAGTGCGGTGTGAACAGCCCCCGGAGATTTTGTTTCCGGTTTTCGCCCTGAAGTCCCCCTTTTCACGCCGGGGGGGGCAATCTATAATAACGGGTCTCGTTTGAAGCGATCCAAGGAAGAAGAGGGTAAACCATCATGCCCAAGATGAAAACGCATAAGGGAACAAAAAAGCGATTCCGCCTGACGGCCAGCGGAAAAGTGAAGCATCGCCGCGCCGGCACCAGTCACCTGGCGACGCGGAAGACCCACAAGCAGAAGCGAAACCTCCGCGGGACCGGTGTTGTCAACGCGGTCGATGTCAAGCGTCTGCACATTGCGCTGAACGGGTACAGCTACTAAGTAGGTCGTTTATTGAAGTCGTAGGGTGGGCCTGTCCCACCAAAAAACGCGAGTCCGGCTATTCAACGCTTGCCATGTTGGCAAGGGCCATTTGCTCGCCCAGCTATTTTCAGGATGAATAGCCATGCGTACCGTTAAAGGTGCCGCCAGAAATCAGGCTAAAAAGCGTCTCTTCCACAAGGTGAAGGGATTTGTCGGTGGGCGTCGTCGTCTGCTGCGTACTGCCAAAGAAACACTCCTTCGCGCCGGTGTCTATGCCTTTCGCGATCGTCGCAACCGGAAGCGGGAGTTCCGCAAACTCTGGATCATCCGCATCAACGCGGCCGTCCGCGAGCGCGGTCTGAGCTACAGCACGTTTATCAACGGGCTGACCAAGGCCCAGATCGAGTTGGATCGTAAGATTCTCGCCGATCTGGCCGTGACCGATCCTACGGCGTTTGACCAGATCGTTGCCGCGGTCAAAGAGGCACTGGCCACTGCGACTGCCGCTACGACGACGACGGCGTAGGAAAAAATCCGAAATCCGAATGTCGAAATCCGAAGCAAATTCAAGTACGGAATGATAAAGGCTCAAAACAGGTTTCGATCATTCGGGTTTCTTATTTGAATTTGTTTCGGATTTCGTGTTTTGTATTTCGGATTTATACCCCATGGTGTTGGCGGAATTTCTTGCCGAACTCGACCAGTTAAGCTGCGATGCGCTGACCGCTTTTCATTCGGCCGGTGACGCTGCGGCCTTGGAGGCTGCGCGGATCGAGTTTCTGGGCATGAAGAGCGGACGGCTCAAATCGGCCCAGAAAGGCCTCGGCGCGGTCGATAAGGCCGACAAGCCGAAGGCAGGTCAGCGGTTTAACCAGCTCAAACAGCAGATCGAGATCGCGCTCGAAGCGGCCCAGGCCCGGGTGGCCGGAGGTGCACGAGTAGCCGCGGACGGTCCGTGTTTTGACCCTACATTGCCGGGAATCCGGCCGCGGCTGGGTCATCTCCATCCGATCACGCAAACCATCGAGGAACTGAAAGACCTCATGGGACGCTTGGGGTTCAGCGTGGTCGACGGTCCCGAAGTCGAGGACGAATGGCACAATTTCGAGGCCCTAAATATCCCCTTGGAACATCCGGCGCGTAATCCGCTGGATAATTTCTACCTCGCGACGGCGGAGGTGGTGAGCAGGGGAGAAACGGAGAAAGAGAGAAAGGGAGAAAAGGAGAATCTGGAAACGGGCGTTTCCTCTTTCCCCTTTCTCCCCTGCTCCCCTGTTCACCTGCTTCTTCTGCGGAGCCAGACGAGTACGGTGCAAATCCGCGTGATGGAAAAGACTCCGCCGCCGGTGCGGATCATCTCGCTGGGCCGCGTCTACCGTCCGGACGATGCCGATGCCACGCACTACCCGATGTTTCACCAGATCGAAGGTCTGCTGGTTGATCGTGGCATTACGATGGCCGACCTGAAGAGCGTGCTACGGCTGTTTGCCAGCAGTTTTTTCCAGGACGACGTACACATCCGCTTCCGCCCCTCGTTCTTCCCCTTCACCGAGCCGAGCGTGGAGGTCGATATGAGTTGGCAGGGCCGCTGGATCGAGATGGGCGGTGCCGGCATGATCGATCCCAACGTATTCCGCGCCGTCGGCTATGACCCCGAAGAATACACCGGCTTCGCCTTCGGATTGGGCGTCGAACGCGTCTGCATGCGGCGGCACAACGTGACGGACATACGCGAGTTTTATAAGAATGATGTGAGGTTCTTAGAACAGTTTACATAAATACGAAGTACGAAACTCTAAACCAATCCAAATAACGAAATCGGAATGATCAAAATGTTTTGAGCATTTGTCATTTTGTATTTGAATTTGTTTCGGATTTCGACATTCGGATTTCGTATTTTCTTCCAATCCCCAATCCCCCCCGCCCCCATGCTCATCTCCTGGAACTGGCTACAGCAATACGTTCCCCTGACCATGTCGCCGCGGGAGTTGGAACAGCGGCTGATGATGGCCGGGCTGAATCACGAGGCGACCCATGAGGTCGGCGATGATCTGGCCATCGATCTCGAAGTGACGAGCAACCGGCCCGATTGCTTGGGGCATATCGGCATCGCGCGGGAGGTCTCGGTGCTTTGGAATTGCACCCTGACGATTCCTGCGGCGAATCCGACGGAAAGCAAGACTCGCGTGGAAGACCTCATCCGCGTGCGAATCGATTGTCCCGATCTCTGCTCTCGCTATACCGCTCGGGTAATTCGCGGCGTCCGTGTGGGACCAAGTCCCGATTGGCTGGCAAAGCGGTTGGCGACCATCGGCATCGCGTCGATCAACAACGTCGTCGATATTTCAAATTACGTGATGATGGAATGCGGCCAGCCGCTGCATACTTTCGATCATGCGAAACTGGCTGGAGCGGAGATCGTCGTTCGCCATCCCCACGCCGAAGAGGTGATCGAAGCTATCGACCACAAGGCTTATCGCCTCGATCCGGAGATGTGCGTGATTGCCGACGCCCGCGTGCCGGTGGCCATCGGCGGAGTGATGGGCGGGGCGGCGACGGAAGTGAATGAAGCAACCCGCGACGTGCTGATCGAGGCGGCTGCCTTCGATCCAATTTCTATTCGCACCACGGCCAGGCGATTGACCCTGCATAGCGATTCGTCGTATCGTTTCGAGCGTCGCGTTGACGCAGAAGGGATCGATTGGGCCAGCCGTCGCTGTGCCGAGTTGATCCTGGAGATAGCCGGCGGGGAATTGGCCGCGGGCATGGTCGATGTTGGCTCGCCGCGGCAGCCGAGGGAGCCGATTGTATTCCGGCTTTCGCAACTGAAGCGGATCCTCGGCATCGAGGTCGAAGCGGACATTGTGCGGAGAATACTCACGGCACTGGGGAATAGGGAGCGGGGAGCGGGGAGCGGGGAGCAGGGAGCAGGGGAGAATGGGAGAATGGGAGAAGGGGAGAAAGGGAGAGAGGGAACGCTGCAACTATCTCCCTTTCTCCCCAGCTACTCTGCTCCCCTACTTTTCCTTCCTCCCAGTTGGCGGCGCGATCTGTCGCGGGAGATTGATTTGGTCGAAGAGGTGGCGAGGATCCATGGCTACGATAAGATTCCCGAAGATGTCCGCGTGCCGATGGCCGCCTCCTCGCGTCGCAGCGAAGATCGCGTGGTTGGCAAAATCCGCACCCTGCTCACTGCGGCCGGCTTGGATGAAGCCCTGACCTTAAGCGCGGTCGATGAAGCGTCGGCCCGGGCTGTGCAAGCCTGGACGCAGGGCGACCCACTGCGCAGCCAAACGCCCGTTATCCGCGGGGCAGACCATCTGCGCACGAGTCTTGTGCCCAGTCTACTGAGCGCGCGGCGGATCAACGAGTCGCTTTCCAACCCGGTGATCGAATTATTTGAAATCGCCAAGATTTATCTGCCCAGCCCAGGGCTGCCGGTGGAATGGTGGATGCTGGGTATTAGTAGCGGTCGGTCCTACGCGGAAGTCAAGGGAGTCGCTGAGGCCCTGGTTGCGGCGGTCAACCCGAAGCTGGTACTGTCCTACGAAAATGCCGACCTGCCGCTGTTGGATCCAAACGCTTCATGCCGGCTGACTCTCGACGGTCAATTGCTCGGTTACGTGGGACAATTGAGCACCGTGGGCCAGAAGCAAAACGATCTTCGCAGTCCGGCAGTCGTGGCCGAGTTGAAGCTTGCGCCCTTGTTCGAGCGTGCCAATCTGATTCCACAGTACGAGCCGCTGCCCACCTTCCCTGCCGTGTTGCGAGACTTGAATCTGGTGGTCGACGAGGCACTGCGTTGGGCCCAGATTGCAACCACCGTCCGCCGCAATGGCGGCCCCGATCTGGAAAGTCTCGATTATCGTGACACCTATCGCGACGCCAACCGACTGGGCACGGGTAAGAAGAGTTTTCTCTTCAGCATCAGCCTCCGCTCCCAGGAAGGCACGCTTACTAGCCAGCAGGCTGACAGTGTTCGGGATTGCATCGTCGCCGCGTGCCGTCAGGAACACGGGGCCGAACTGCGGGCGTAAGGATCGTCGCATCAATAAGTGTCGCAAGAAAAGTAGCAGGCACACTCCGTGTGCCGTCTGCCCCCGCTCGGCGAATGCGCAAAACACGACAGTTATTGGTACTCCAGTCCTAAGCTACTTGCCGAAGCAATACAAGCGGCCGGAGTCGCTGCCGATCACCAGTCGGCCGCTGGCCACGGCGGGCGAGGCAATAATCTTGCCGCCGGCGTCATAACGCCAGACTTCCTTGCCCGACTTTCGATCGAGGCCGTAGATCCGCCCGTCCTGCGAGCCGAAAAAGACGCGGTTGCCAACGACGACCGGCGAGCTGTCAACCATGCCACGCGTGGCAAACTCCCAAAGCGATCGGCCGGTCTGGGGGTCCAGGGCATGCAGCTTCTTATCACGCGATCCGACGTAGATACCGTCGGCCGTGACGGCCGCCGAGGAGCGATAGGGCATCGGCCGAACAGGGTCTTCATAACGCCAGGCGATTGCACCCTTGGCGAGATCGACCGCCAGAAACTGATTGTTCTCATTGCCAACAAAGATCCGATCCTTCCCTAAAGCCGCGGCACATCCCGTGGGCGCGTCGATCAGTATCTTGCTCAGCACAGTTCCCTGATCGAGATCGATGGCGTAAAGCCTCGCGCCACAGGTGGCGAAGTAACCGCGATTGCCGGCAATTGTCGCCGGGCAGCGGACCTGGTCCTCCATGTCGCACTTCCATACCAGCTTGCCGCTGGACGCATGGAGACAGTACTCAAAGGAATCCTCGGAGCCGAAAAGCACGCAGTCGCGATAGAAGCTCGCGGGTGCATCGATCGGGCCGTCGCTCTCATGCTTCCAAAGCAACTGGCCCGACTTGGCGTCAAAGCAAGCAAACTCGCCGTCCTGGTCGCCGATAAAGACCCGGCCGTCGCGGACCGCGGGTGCGGTCTTGTAGCTCGACTTGCCGACGAATTCCCAACGCTTTTTGCCCGTGGCCAGATCGATGCAGTACAGTGTACCGCTGGTGGAACCAACATAAACGCTTCCGCCATCGATCACCGCTCCGGCCTGAAAACCCTGGTTCTCGACGGTAAAGGTCCAGCGCAATTCGAGCGGATCGGGCAACGTACTGCCGGCCACGCCGCAGCCGGATACCGTGCCGCGAGCCAACGGCCAGGCATCCGGCGGCGCGAAGTCCGTCGTTTCAGCCGATGCCGGAGGCGATGTCAACGCGAAAGACAAAATTACGAATCGCAGAAGCATCTACTTCTCGCTCACGTCGTAGCAAGTGCCCTGGCTTATGCTGCGGACGTAGATCTTCCCATCGGCAAAGGCGGGCGTGGTCCAGCACTTATCTTCAAATGCCTTGGTTCGGGCAATCTCTTGGTAGGCCGCCGGTGTGGCTTCGATGATCACCAAGTTGCCATCCTCGGCCAGGGCCACGAGCCGGTTGCCGACGAGGATCAGATTCCCTTGACCGAAGTTCGGCTGTGACCACTTGACCTTGCCCGTGGCAAGCTCCACGCACTTCATCGGCCCCTTCTTGAACTTTTTGAAGCCAAACATGCCGTAGAGATATCCGTCCTTGCAGACGGGCGTACTCCAATGGTTGACGACAGGCTCATTGCCGGGGCTGAACCAGAGCTTGGTTGCGGTGAAACCTTCGCCCTGCTTCTTGATTTGGCAGGCCGAGCTGCCGACACCGTAACCGGCCGACAAATAGACGATATCACCCGAGACGACGGGCGAGATTGCCGTGGAGACACTGTAGGAGAAGGGAAATTTCCAGAGGAGATTGCCCGTCTTGGTGTCAACCGAGACCAGGCCGCTTTGCATAAAGAAAATCACCTGCCGCTGTCCGTGAATCGTGGTCACCACGGGCGTGGAGTGGGTGATCTTTTCGTCGCAGATCTTCCAGACGACCGCGCCGGTGTTCTTGTTCAGACCCAGCAACGATTCGCCCGGCCCACCCCCGGCAACGAAGACTAGGTCGCCATCGACGGCTACGGAGGCAGCGCTATTCCAGCCGATGTTTCGCCCATGATGCTCTTTCATCAAATCGCGTTTCCAGATTGGCTGGCCGAGGCTGGCGTTGAGGCAATGGGCGACCAGATCAGGTGTGAGCAGGTAGACCTTGCCATCATTTACGGTGGGTGTGGACCGCGGACCATCGCCGTCGCCGCCGCCGCTGTAGCCTTCACCCCGGGCGATATCGGTAAACCAGAGTTCCTTGCCGGTTGCCGCATCCAGGGCCAGGCAGACTTCTCGCGACTTCCCTTTGATTTCACGCACGACCTGCGTAAAGACATTGCCGTCGCTAACGGCGAAAGAGCTAAAACCCGTATTCATCGGTTTTTGCCAAACAACCTTGGGGCTATCCCCGCCCCACGGGATGGCGACTTTTTCCGACGAGATCCCGTCTTGGTTGGGTCCGCGGTACATGGGCCAATCGGCCGCATGGGACAAAGCACTTTGCAGAAAGAAAAAACCGCCAAAAACCATCGCAACCACTCGAACCGTCCGCATTAGGAACCTCCTGATCTTCTCTGAAGCAGAATGACACGCAATCGTCCTATTTTCGTTGCCGGGGGAGCGCGTGTCAACAGCGTGTCAACTGAGGCGAGCCATTTCCCTACGCCAACGGCTTACGCTACAATTCTCAGCGTGGTATGCTTGTTACACCAATGTCATAATCATTACCCGTCGAGAAACGTCCATGCGTCACCTGTCCTGTCTTTTGTTCGCGGTAGCTTGCTGTTTTCCACATTCGGGTCATGCGGCCGATTTCAGTCCCGATCCGCGTTCGGTACAGTCGTACGGCCCTGCTTATCGTTATCCCCAGGCAGGCTGGATTGTCATGCATATTGAAGGCAAACCGTATGAGCGCGGGATTCAGCACGGCCGGTTGCTGGCCGCCGAGATCGCCGCTCACGTTCGTTGTCTTGCCGCTTGTGCAGGCCCGAAGGATCCGCTTGAGGCGTGGAAGCACGTGCGGAACTTGGCCAACGCGCTATTCCTGCGCGGCTACGACCGAGAACAACTGGAGGAAATGAAGGGAATTGCCGATGGTGCCAGCGCGGCCGGGGCGACGTTCGAGGGCCGGTCGATCGATCTGGTGGATATTGTCGCGATCAACTCGCCGAATGAATTAGAGTCCCTCGAAGGCGCACTGGAAGCGACTCCCACCGGTCTGGAAGGGATGACCGATCCGAAGAAGCCCACAGGTGCCGTCCCTCGCCGAGCGCGTCGATCCCGGCCGACGCGCTGCACCGCCTTCGCCGCCATCGGTCCCGCCACGCGCGACGGCAAGATCGTCTTTGGTCACATCACCATGTGGGAGCTATATCCCGCAAATTTCTACAATGTTTGGCTCGACCTCAAGCCCGACCAAGGGCACCACTTCGTGATGCAGACTTGTCCGGGCGGCATGCACAGCGGAATGGACTACTCGATCAGTGACGCCGGAATCATGATGAGCGAGACCACGCTGGAGCAAACCCGCTTCAACCTCCGGGGCATCCCGTTGTCCGCCCGCATCCGCCGGGCCGTGCAATACGCCAACTCGATCGAGGAGACCTCCGAGATTCTCCGCCGAGACAGCAATGGGCTATCGACCAACGAGTGGATCTTGGCAGACGTCAAACGGAATGAAATCGCGTTGTTTACTCTGGGCACCCATCAGAGCAAGCTCTATCGCAGCAGCAAAAACGAGTGGATCGACGGCGCGAAAGGGTTTTACTGGAGTTGCAACAACAATAAGGACATGGAGGTGCGGATGGAGACCATCGCCGGGGTTGAAGGCCGGCCTTCTGCCATGGCCGCGTTCGCGCCATGCAATCGTGACACGATCTGGCTGCGAATGTACGAGCGTTTCCAAGGGAAGATTGATGCCGACTTCGGCCGCATGGTCGTGACCAGTCCCTCGCTGGTCGGTCCTTACAGCGTGGATGCCAAATATACGACATCCGACCTGGCTGGGCAGTTCAAAACCTGGGCCACGTTCGGCCCACCCCTCGGTCCCTCATGGGAACCAACCTTCACCGAGCGGAAGAACTTTCCCGAGGTGCGACCGCTGGTTCCCAATCCTTGGGTGGTGCTGCACGCGGTTGCTCCGCCTCAAAGCGAAGAGTCATCCATGAACATCGCGGATCTGCTCGATCCGGAAGACTCGGAATTGTCTCCGCTACCAAGGAAGGGGCCGGAGAAGGATTCGGAATCGGACCGAACGGCACCCGCGGCCTGGCATGGAACCTTACTGCCCAAGTCCGATGCTGAGATCTGGCTGACGACTGCTTTCGCCAACTACGAGCGCATTGTCGCCCAGGAAACATTACTCGGATCCGCGAAGAAAGGGCACAAATCGAGCGATCTCGATGAACTGGGCCTCTCCGTTTTCTACTACCGTTCCGTATACGAGCTGGGCGCGCGGGCAGGCGAGGACATCCCCCTGTCAAGAACGCAATCCAATCGACACGACGACAACTGGTACAAGGTGGCCTCCGGCAAGGGTGTCCTCTTGCTCCACAGTCTGCGCGGACTGCTCGGAACGGACGATTTCGACCGCTTCATGGACGAATTCGGGCGTGCTCATGCCGGCTCGGAAGTGACCGTGGCCCAGTTCCAGACCTACCTTGAAATAAAGGCGGGCCGCAGCTTGCAGGCATTTTTCGACCCTTGGCTGAATCGTACCGGCTTGCCCCGTCTGGAACTGGGCGAGTGTGAAACGCATCGCGTGGGAAAGAAGTGGACCACCACCGTCACGCTCGGTCGCGACAAGGCCGGACCAAGCCTGACGGTCCCCATTACCGTGGAAACCGAGAAGGCCGAGGCAACCCAGCAGGTTCACCTGGAAAAGCGGTCTGAGACGATCCGGGTGACCACCGAGGGCCAGCCCATTCGGATCGTGGTCGACAAGCACGGATTGGCGGCTCGCAGCAACGGCGGGCCGTTCAACATCCTCACGTTCGAGACCGAGTTGGAGCAGGCCCTGATCGTGTACGGCACGTTGGACGAGGCGTCGGCCAACCGCGAGGCGGCCCACAAGCTGCAAGAGGCCCTCCGCCGCCGTGAGTTTAACATTACGATACCCATCAAGCGGGATGACGACGTGATCGACAACGACCTGAAGAACCATCACCTGGTGTTGATCGGCCGGCCGGACAGCAACCGCCTTGTGGCCCGATTCCGTGAAGCCCTGCCGATCCGATTCGGCCCACATTCCTTCGAGGTTCGCGGCGAGGCTTACGCGCATGCGGAGACCGCCGTCTTGATGGCCGCCGAGAACCCGCTGAACAAGCGATATTCAATGATCGTGATCGCCGGCCTCAGCGGCCTGGCCACGTTGCAGACCGTGCCGCGGTTTGAAGACGAGTCATTGACCTACGCCGAGGTCGTCATCCTGCCATACAACCGGGACGAAGTGTCTCTCGTGATGCCGCCCAAGGAGCTTGTCCGCGAGCTTCGACGAGATAAACCGGAGAATTGAGGGTTGAAAAGTAGCAGGCACACTCCGTTCATTCACCGCGAAGATCGCAAAGTGCGCAATAGAAGGAATGTTTGTTTCTTTGTGCTCTATTCGTTCTTTTGCGGAGAATCCCTTTCTCCTAATATGGCAGGGAGGTATAATCGTCTGCTTCCAGGTTGAATCCATTCCCACACGCCTCAACAAAAGTGGGGAATTGAGCCGTTAGGACCGCATTGATGAGTGGATTTTCTTTCCGAGTCGATAAAAGCCCTTTTAACCAGCATCAGGTGGAAGTTCTGAATCAATTGCTGGCTACGCTCTCGCCCGATCAGGTGATCTGGCTGAGCGGCTACCTGGCTGGCATGCAGGGTAGTGCGGTTGGGGGCAACCTCGGGCAGGTAGCGGTTTCAAGTGCCTCGTCGCCCGCATCTGGCACACCGATCGTGACGGCGATCGAGCGCGAAGTGACGATTCTCTTTGGCTCCCAGACCGGCAACGCCGAGCGGCTGGCCGGCGAAATGAAAAAACAATTGGAGGAGGCTGGTTTTTCGGTCACGCTTTCGTGCATGAGCGAGTTCCGCACGAACAACCTCAAAAAAATCAAGCAGCTTCTGATTCTGGTCAGTACGTATGGCGAAGGCGACCCGCCGGACAAGGCGGTGCTCTTCCACGAATTCCTCCAGGGGAAGCGGGCACCGCGGCTGGAAGGAGTGCGGTTCTCCATACTTTCGCTGGGCGATCAGCTATACGATCAATTTTGCAAGACCGGCCAGGATTTTGACGCACGCCTGGAGGAACTCGGCGCGAAGCGAATCCACCCACGAGTCGATTGCGACGTCGATTTTGACGAACCGGCCAAGGCTTGGATGAACGGCGTACTCAACGCACTTTCCAGCGAAGGCGTCGCCCCAGCCAAAACAGGGGAGGGGGGCGAGGTCATCGAGCGTATTGCGGCCGGCGTCGTCTCGGCAGGAGCGACCTCCGGTGCCGCCATCGCCGCGCAGACCGTTGCCGCCCCGGCCTTTACCCGCACGAATCCTTTTACCGCGGAAGTTTTGGAGAACTTCAACCTCAACGGCCGCGGCTCGGAGAAAGAAACCCGCCACCTGAAACTGGCTATCGAAGGGTCTGGGCTATGCTTTGAGCCGGGCGACTCGCTGGGCATCTACCCGCATAACGATCCGCAACTGGTCGACGAGGTGCTCAGCACCCTGGGCTGGAATGGCGACGAGACCATTCCTGTCGGCAAGCAGGAACTGCCGCTCCGCGAGGCCCTGATCCGGCACTACGAAATCACGCTTCTGAGCAAGCAGTTGCTGACGCAGGCGGCCAGTTTTGCCCAGGGTGGCCTACAGAACCTGGTGCAGGCGGATGCCAATGAGAAGTTGAAGGCATATACGCGAGGCCGAGACCTGTTGGATCTGGTTCGCGATTTTTCGATCAAGGGGATCCCGCCCCGTGAGTTCGTGCCACTGCTCCGCAAGCTGCCTGCGCGGCTCTATTCGATCGCCAGCAGCTTCCGAGCGAACTCCGGCGAGGTCGATCTCTGTATTGCCGCGTTGCGGTATCAGGCCCACAATCGCGATCGTTTGGGAACCTGTTCCGTTCACTGCGCCGAGCGAGTCGAGTCGGGCGATTACCTACAGGTCTTCGTACATTCAAATCCGAACTTTCGCCAGCCGGCCGATCCGGACGCGCCGATCATCATGGTAGGTCCCGGCACGGGCGTGGCTCCGTTCCGCGCTTTCGTGGAGGATCGCGAGGAAAGCGGCGCAGGGGGCAAATCGTGGCTGTTCTTTGGCGACCGCCATTTCCGCACCGATTTCCTCTACCAGGTCGAATGGCTCCGCTGGCTGAAGCTTGGCATGTTGACGCGTCTGGAGGTGGCCTTTTCGCGCGATCAGGGTGCCAAGGTTTACGTTCAACACCGCATGTTGGAGAAGAGCCGCGAGTTATTTGGCTGGTTGCAGGACGGGGCTCACTTCTATGTCTGCGGAAGCATCAACCCGATGGCGGCCGACGTCCATGCCGCGCTGGTGAACATCGTCGAGCGCGAAGGCGGCAAGAGCAAGGAAGAGGCCGAGGCCTATGTGGCAGGCCTGCGCGAGCAGGGCCGTTATCAACGCGATGTTTATTAATTCGTAGGTCAGGCTTTCCAGCCTGACGTACTTGACAGGGTCAGGCTGGAAAGCCTGACCTACTTGAAACGAAAGCAAACCCATGCCAGATAGGACCAAACAACAGCCCGCCCAGAAGCCGGCCGAACAGGAAAACATCAAGACAGACAGCAATTTTCTCCGCGGGACCATTCTGCAATCGTTCGACAATCGGATCACAGCATCCGTGTCGGAGGGCAACAACTTCCTGCTGAAGTTTCACGGCACCTACATGCAGGACAACCGCGACATTCGCGATGAGCGGTCGCGGCAGCGGTTGGAGCCGGCCTTCGACTTCATGATTCGCATCCGCGCGGCCGGCGGCGTCGTCACGCCGCAGCAGTGGTTGCAGTTGGATGCCCTTGCGCACAAGTATGCCAACGGCGAAATTCGCCTCACCACGCGGCAGTCATTTCAGTTCCACGGCGTACTGAAGTGGAACCTTCGCCAGACGATCCACGACATCAACCTGACGTTGCTCGATACACTGGCCGCCTGCGGCGATGTGAACCGGAACGTGATGTGTAATCCGAATCCCTATCCGTCGGAAGTCCACGGCGAGGTCCATGAGTGGTCGAAGCGGCTCAGCTTGCATCTGGCCCCGCGAACGGGGGCCTATCGTGAAATCTGGATGGGCGAGCAGGCCGTTGTGCCGCCGCTCCAGGACGAAGAGCCGATGTATGGCCCGACCTATCTGCCGCGGAAGTTCAAGATCGCCATTGCCGTGCCGCCGTCGAACGACGTGGATGTGTTGGCCCACGACATGGGACTGATTGCCATCGTCGAAGGGGGCCGGCTGATCGGTTTCAACGTCTCGGCGGGCGGTGGATTTGGCATGACCCATGGCGATACGGCTACGTTTCCCAATCTTGGCTGGATCCTCGGTTTTTGCCGACCTGAGCAGATACTCGACGTGGCGGAAAAGATACTCACCACGCAACGCGACTTCGGCGATCGCAGCAACCGCAAGCACGCCCGCTTGAAGTACACGATTCTCGATCGCGGCGTGGAGTGGTTCAAGGACGAACTCCAGCACCGCCTCGGCTGGCGGCTTGAGCCGGAGCGGCCGTTCCATTTTGAGCATCACGGCGACCGCTACGGCTGGGTCGAGGAAACCAACGGCAAGTGGCACCTGACGCTCTTCATCGAGAATGGCCGAATCCGCGATTGGGAGGATTATCCGCTGATGACCGGCCTGCGGACGATTGCCCAGTCGCACGACGGTGACTTCCGCCTAACGGCCAATCAGAACTTGATCCTCGGCAACATTTCTCAAGAGAACCGGCCACGGATTGAGCAATTGGTGCAGTCGTACAAGCTCGGCGACAACCAGCGGGTTTCCGCCTTGCGGCGCAACGCCATGGCCTGCGTGTCTCTACCGACCTGCGGGCTGGCGATGGCCGAGTCGGAGCGGTATCTCCCCTCGCTGATCACCAAGTTGGAGAGTTTGCTGGCTGAGGCGGGGCTAGCCGACGACGAGATCGTGATTCGCATGACCGGCTGCCCCAACGGCTGCGCGCGGCCGTATCTAGCCGAGATTGGATTCGTCGGAAAGGCACTCGGCAAGTACAACCTCTACCTGGGAGCCGACTTCACCGGTATGCGGATGAACCGTCTCTACCGCGAAAACATCGGCGAGGAGGAAATACTCGCCGCGCTCAAGCCGATCATCCTGCGCTACGCCCAGGAACGGCAGCCGGGCGAGCATTTCGGTGATTTTGTCGTGCGGAAAGGCCTTGATCCTAACCGGCTCTCCACCGGGTTTGCGGATAATTGTGGTGCGGGCGTCCCGCCTGCCCAAGAGGTTGTGGTTGAACAGTTGTCTGGCTACCGCAGCGGCATTGAGGGGTGACCTAGCTTCGGACACGGGTAGCCTGCTTTCTGAAAAACTCCCAGGTCGATGCCGGCCAGGGAGCGAACTGGACGGCAGGCAGGCCTGCGGCGAGCCGGCTACGGTAGATGACGGCTGCCGTCTCGCACGCCGACTCGATCAGACGACTTCGTTCATGCATGCTGAGCGCACGCAACCTCGCAACATTCTCGGTCTCTGCCGCGACGTGGGCCACGGCTTGCTTATTCAAGACATCATTTGGTACGTGAGTCATTGGATTGAAAAATGCTACTTATTGGACTTGATCGCTGGTTGGGATGGAACGGGCTATGAATCCTACCATTATACCCCTCTCTATTCTACCCCGTCTCCCACTACTTTTCCTGCAAGCAGCGATGCACCTGCCCCTCGTGCCACCCAGTTGAAATCCGAAATCCGAATATCGAAATCCCAAACAAATCGGAAATTCAAAATTCGGAATGACCAAAACACAGAGTCCCCCCGGTTTTGAACCTTTTCTCCCTTTGAAATTGAATATTGTATCGCCGCAAGGCGCGGTGATTGAGCGGCCTGTGGCAACCCTCGACGCCGCGCGCCGTTTGCCGGGATCGGTTGGGTCCACGCCCTGGACGACGAGCCTCCAGAGCTAACCTACGTGGACGCCGACACGTTCGAGGCGACCTTCTAATTCTCACCGATGACCAGTCGGCCCGGGGACGGTACGCGCATACTGGATATTGAATTAGGTTCGCTGAACCCTTAAGAATTTAACAGTTCAATAAACTGCTCTACGGTCATACCCGCTGCTTCTATTTGGTCTTTTAGTAGACCAAGGCCAATAGTTTCCCCGGCGTGTACAGGAATCGACAGGCGGTATGGTTTGGCGGGATGCTCAAGGATATGGTGGCTTCCGCGGATGCGGCAGCAACGAAACCCCGCCTTGGCAAACACCTTGCAGGCAGTTTTGCCCGTAATCCTCGGGGTTTTAGGCATTTACGACAATCCATGCAAGTTCCGCATTGCTTGGGATTGTTTCGGCCGACGGAACGCACCAAGGAATGGTTGTGCCATCTTCCGTGTAAGATTCAATCAGTCCGTCAATTGCTTCGTGAACGCGATTCAGGGCCTCTTCCTTAGTTGGCCCGCAACTTCCAGTACCGGGAAGACTCAAAACCAGTGCCGACCACGTTCCATCCTCTTCGGGAATGAGGCACACGAGGCAGCGATATCGAGTCTGTTTCCATTCCACGTCCTCAGAAAACGAGCCGGCAATCGAAGCTCCAGTCACTTCGGGATTGTCTAAAAGTTCCTGCAACATGATTATCTACCTCTTAGGCTACTGTCATTTCGACTGCGTGAATTCGATATGATCCGAGCAGTTCACCATCGCACAGTACCTCAAACGCATATACTCCCTTCGCGTCAATGGGGAGCATCGGCAGTGCCAACTCTACCTCAACGGTAGCAAGGCGATCCGTGCATTTGAGCTCGACTTCTGTGCTGAATAACTGTTTCTGGGTTCCTACATTCACAAATTGCAGCAACAACTTGGTGCCGTCAACCACATCGGTCAAACTCAAATACGCCCACGGCGATCCGGCCTGGAGTCCGCCCGCAAGAAGCCGTCGCTTCGTTCCGTCAGGCTGTGTCACTTCCTTATGTGCGGGAGTTTTGCTGAACCAAAAACTCGTAAATGTACCGGCAATGATTCTCTTGCCAGAAACGGCATCTCTGTAGACGCGATCTGCCAAAACAAGAGCTTGAAGAACAGGCTTCACGTCACCCCCCCTATTTTGGACAATGAACAAGTTTCACGCATGAAGCATATGCCAGAATCGCGCAAAAGAAAAGCCGCGGTCATAGGTACGCGGCCAGCGATAGCTCCATTCCTACTCTCATGGCATCCTGCCAATTGGAAATATATCCACCAGCAGCCTACCAGAAGACGCTAAATCCCGCAAGTGGTTCGCGAAAATATTGACAAAATCGGAATAATTTACTCGAATCTTCAGGCTAAAGAAATTGGATTCATCCATCAGGGGGGGCTTTTCCAGCAACACACTCCTAGGGCACTACCCGTTTGGGGCATCCTTATTGGTTTCTTGTCTAGTTTGTCGATGGCACTGCGGCCCGTGGCTACCCTCGACGCCGGGTGCGCCGCCTGCCGGGATCGGTTGGGTCCACGCCCTGGACGACGAGCCTCCAGAGCTACCCCACGTGGACGTCGACACGTTCGAGGCGACCTTCTAATTCTGGCTCTCCGCCGACTTTGGGGACAATTGTGGTGCGGCCGTCCCGGCTGCCCAAACATTAGGGTGCAAGAGAGCAGGCGGGACGCCCGCACCACAAACTTGGCGGAGAGCCAAGTTACTCCATGGCAATCAGCCCCTGATCGATGAGCAACTGGAATGCCTCGGAATCGTTCATGTCCTGCACGATTTCCGATTGGTCGGCACTGCGGCCCACTGCGGCAATCAAGAACTCCAGCTGGATCGGCCGGGAGGTGTTCTCGCTCGGATCGGGATAGCTCTTTTGCCACTCCTCACAAGTCAAGAGAGATGCGATCTGCGATGTAAAGAAGTTTCAGCAGTCGCAGACGGCTCGCTCGTTTCCCGTCGCGGCGGAGCGGAACGCCGACCGCTTGGATCGCTTTTTCGGTATCAAGTCTCAATGTCATGGCAGTCTCCCGGGTCTCGGGGGCAGGGTCATTCAAACGCCACAAGTTCTTGCACGGCAACGGTTTATGGTACGCTGGCATGCGGTGTTCGTCAATTGCATCCCATGTTTTTCGCACGCATGTTTTTTCGCGCCGATGTGACTAGGCGCGTGCAAGAGTAGCTTGGTGGGCGGAAATAGGTATCGTGGAGAGGTCGGTTTTTATTCCTTGGTAGAAATCTGCCACTCGTCGCGTAGCGACGCCCTGACGGTAGCCGTGGGTTTTAACCCACGGTCTGAGGCATTCCGTCACCCGTTCGTCGCGTAGCGACAATTGAAAACATTCAGGCGTCGCTACGCGACGCAATGTCTGTGTGCCGCTCCGTGTCCGTGGGTTAAAACCCACGGCTACCATCGGCAGTCGCTACGCGACCAGAAGCAGGACGTCAAATCAACATGCCCCAGAAAATCGCTGATAAATGGCCGTGAAGATGCTCGGCGACCGGCTGCGCCCTTCGACGGATGAACTGCTGGGCTGTTTGGCGCGAACACCCGCTTTCCGCACCCAAAACAGGAAAAGCCATAATTTTTCGCAAGGTGCCTTGTAATCTTAAATATTCGGATTAAACTGACAGACTGGCCCAATTCTCCCGTGACCTCACGCGGGCTAGGAGGCCCGTTTTGAAGATGATTCAATTTGCGATGGAGACGTAATGCAAAGATAAGAACAGGCCGCTTGACGGCCGCGAATACATATTGATCGACGCGTAGCGTCAAGTAACTGCTTCCCTCGAAACTGCCAACCTGAGCGAAAGCTCTTGTACAGAAGCAGCCTTGTGCCACGCCCCGAAAGGGGCGTCGGCCAGGCTGTTCTGTGCGCCCCTTGGCAGGGGTCGAGGGAGCGGCTCGGATCGGCGCCCTTTTTCTTTTATGCCGCACCGACATGCTTGTCGCCAATCCGCAACTACATCCGAATACAAACGGTATTTCTTTACTCTTCGATTTCAGGGCGACTGTCGCTCGCAACATCAAAGGAGATTTGAGATGAGAAGGTTGATGGCAGGCATTGTGACGTTTGGTATCGTTATCAAGAGGAGTGCGTGGTTCGGGGCCGTGTTCTGTGCCGTGTGCTTCGGTGATGTCGCCGGGGCTGCTACGATTACCTACAACGCCAGAGCCGATTTCTCTGGTGCATCCAATCCCAACGGTCAGTGGAGCTACGGTTATCGCCCAAGTTCCAGCGACCCAATGATTCTCTTCACACATTATGCCGACCCACCCAACAATGTGGGAATGGCTCACGGTACTACAGGAAATTTAACTTGGCACGCTGATAACTACATTTTCTCCTTTGCACCAGGCGTCTATTTAATTCCACCCACACAAATTGGCGGGCCGAATGACATTGGTTTCCACCCCGCTCCCGGTGCCTGGGCGACAGGTCATGATTTAGACTGGGGGATGATTCGCTGGACGGCACCGGACGATGGAACGGCAAATATATCCGCCGGGTTTGGTGGGACGTCTGGTATCGGTACGGGCCGTAGAGACGTGTATGTCTATCAGGGTTCAATCAAACTTTCATCTGCCAATATCGCTGGGACGCAAACGGCTTCCTACAATGGCACTCGTGCAGTCCACGCCGGGGATACGATTGATTTTGCAGTCGGACCTTATGACACATGGGGTGGTGATTCAACCTCACTTTCCGCCATAATAAACTTCACTTCCACCCCTATCCCCTCCATATTCGCTCTCCTCAGTCCATCGAATGCCACGATTATCACTGGTGGGACAGGATCGTTGGGCATCACGGTCAAAAACACAGCGGCAACTGGTGCTAATAACCTCAACTACACGCTGACTGCCGCTGTCCCAATCGGAAACGCCTCGCTAGGATCGGTAACTCCTGGTTCCGGCAACCTCACTCCCAGTACAAGTCAATCTAGCACGGTATCAGCCAGTTCCAGCAATTTGGGCTTGAACACAATTCGGTTCACGGCCACGGATTCTAACGCTTCCAATTCGCCACAAACAATCGATGCAACCTTGACGGTTCTCGGCCATACTGTTCCGAGCTTGACCCTACTCAGTGGCAACAGCCAAACGGTGATCATTGGAGCGAACGGCGTTACCGCAGGGCTGAAGTTGTCCAACGGAACCCTCAACCAAGCCGGTCTTGCCTCGTTGGATGTCAATTCGCTGGGGACACTCGTTACCGGCTCTACCGGCAATAAACTGGTGGCGTCCGGTTCCTCGCAGTCCTACACGGCGTCATTAAACACCGGAACGCTAGGCATGCAGGTCAAGACCTTCAGCTTGACCGTTGGCGATGACAAAACGCTATCGGGTGCGTCATCGGCAACCGCTCTTTCGACCACGGCAACTCTCACGGTTCTCGGCCATACCGCTCCGAGCTTGAGCCTACTCAGTGGCAACAGTCAAACGGTGATCGTAGGAGCGAACGGCGTTACCGTAGGGCTGAAGTTGTCCAACGGCACCCTCAACCAATCTGGTCTCGCCTCCCTGGATGTCAATTCGCTGGGAACAGGCGTAGGCGGAACTACGGGCGGTAAACTGGTTGCATCGGGTTCTACGCAGTCGTACACGGCAGCGTTAAACACCAGCACGCTAGGCACGCAGACGCAGACATTCAGCCTAAACGTAGGCGACGACCAAACGATTTTGGGAGCGTCGTCGGCAAGCAATCTTTCAACAAGTGCATCGTTGACCGTTCTCGGCCATACCGCTCCAAGTCTCACCATCAGCAGCAGCGGCAACAATCAGACGGTCATCGTCGAGGCTACAGGCATTACCGCTGGACTAAAACTGTCCAATGGCACCCTCAACCAAACCGGTCTCGCCTCCTTGGATGTCAATTCGCTGGGAACACTTGTTACCGGCTCGACCGGCAACAAATTGGTGGCATCCGGTTCTACGCAGTCCTACACGGCAGCATTAAGCACAGGTACGCTAGGAACGCAGACCCAGGTGTTCAGCCTCAATCTTGGCGACGACAAAACGCTGCTGGGTGCGTCTCCAGCAACCAATCTTTCGACCACGGCAACTCTCACGGTGACGGACCACTCCAACGCTTCCCTTTCCTCTGGCACCAACCTGAAGACTAAGACGATCAGCTTTGGCAACTTCCTCAAGGGGGCGACGGCACCACCCCGCCAGAGCTTTACCATTTACAACCGTGCAGCGAACACGTTGCCAGCCTACACAGCGAATATGCAACTAATCGACTACACGGAAGCGGGCGATCCGGCACTTTCACCGACCGTCTTTCTGTTCGGGGGAATGTCGGCGGGTGGTTACGTGACCTTTCCAGCCTCCCTGAACACCAGCAACTACACCACGACGGGGGAAACGACGCTCACGATGTCCTCCTCCCAACTGGTGGATGACAGTCCGTTGCCGGGTGCGGGCAGCAACAACAACGGGACGATCATCGTCACGCTGCAAGGGAACGTCGGCACCGCCACGGCAGATGCCAGCAACTCTCCGACTAAATTTGGCACTGCATTGAATGCCCCAATAGCCAGGAACGCCAGCTATGCCAACCTTGAATCCATGGCAATGGCAACCACGGGCAGCGGCGGAGCAGGCAGGATCGGCAGCAAGGCGACGATTCTGGCGGGAACCGCAAGCGTTGCCACAACGGCCAGCATGGCTTGGCGGACGGGGGCCAAGAATCCACTAACGGGCATTCAGGAGGCATTTATCAGTGATGTCGTCGATTTGACCGGCATGGGAATCGTGGATGAACCGAAATATCACGGGAGCCTCCATACGGATACGTTCGTGCTGCAAATGAGCTACAATTCGCTAGCCTTCGAAGCTAGGACTGGGCTGAGCGAACTGGGGGCTGCCAATGCCGGATTTATCCAAATGGAATATCTGGATCAGGGGGTTGATGAATTAGCTGGCACTGGGGACGATCAGTGGAAGTTGGCCGTGCTTGGTAATTTCGGCGGAACATCTCACTTTGTAGGCGTCCAGCCGTATAACTCCAGCTTCTTCGTGCTGGGTGATTATGGCGTGGATGTAATTTCTCATTCCGTCTGGGCAGTTCTGGATCACAATAGCCAATTTGCCGTAGTGCCCGAACCCTCCACCTTTGCCTTGCTCGGTGTCGGCGTGATCGGACTTTTTGGTTACGCATGGAGGCGGCGAGCGGCGAGAAGAACGGCACTGGCTGAAGCACCAGACGATGCCCCGGCGATCCTGGCCTTCCCTGCACATGCCTCCCATCAACCGGAATCGAAACGGCTGGCAGCGTGATTTCTCCGCGTGGGGTCGGGCCGAAGCAATTCGTGAGGGATATTGCCTTCACGTAGCGAGACTGCCAGCGAGGAGGCTTCCGTCTGGCTGATCTCATGGCCCCGGTGGGCCAAGACGTGCTTTACGGCCGCGGCACCGGGAAGCTCAGGGCTAGCCCGGGGCATGCGGTGCGAAGGTTCAGCAGCACGGCATGGGTTTGGAAAGGGTTCCAGACACCCACGGTATCGGCCAGGCGGAAGCGATCGGCCCCCGCTTGCCGCGCCGTTCGTGCGCATGTAGAAACATCGACTGCTCGGGAGACAGGTGCCACTGAGTACCGAAGCGGCTGTTGCCGTACAGCCCGCAGAATTCCCAGAACGATGCAAACCACGGTGTGCTGTCGCCTTCACGGGCACTGGGGCTGGAGGCGATCACCCACCCCTTCATCACTTCCTGAAGGAACGCGTTGTGTAGCAACCGTTGCGATGGACGCGACTCAGCTCGTCGGATCGGAACATGCGGCGTCCGCCCTTTTGTAACGCCTGAAGTGCGGCCAGCGATTCCGCGAGTTTTTCGTTCGGTATTGCCATGGGAGCCCCAGTGTAGGTTACTCACGTTTCCAAGTATATTGTGCCATACAAGAACAAGTATGTTGTGTCGTGCGACTACAAGTCAACTAAGCTGTCTCAATACAAGTAAACACGGATTTCGCCCATGCATGGTATGCCTGATTAGCGGCATGAAGTTTCATCCCAGTGAGCCCGGCGTTTACGGGATTCTGGTCTTCGATGGCATTGTTTTCGTAGTTGCCCTTTTAGTTACAAGGGTTGTGAGCGAGTTGTGCTTACCAATGCGAGGCGGGCCGATCATCAAAACGCCGCTGGACACGCCGCACCCGTAGGGCGGGTGGAGCACGGAAACTCAACCGCAGTGGTGCGTTGCGCGAACCGGTCTAAACCAGGTGGAAGGTTGCCATTCGGTGGATTCCGTGCGCAACCCACCATTTCCCTAGAGGGTTCGCTCCACGCACCCTACAATTTATGAATAATCAGCAGCGATTCTCTGGGGCTGAATGCTTCAGACCGTTGGCGCGGCTGCCTCGCCGCTGCCCGCTCCAACTGCGGCGGACTGCTCGGGAGCATTCTGCACCGAACCGAGGAACTTCAACTGCTTCTTGCCGGCCACCTCGGCCACATCGACCGTGATCGTGTCTAAGCCGTTGAACTCGCCCTTGAGCAGTTCTTCGGAGAGCGGATCCTCGACGAGGTTCTCGATCGCCCTGCGCAAGGGACGTGCGCCGAAATCGAGATCCTTACATGCCCTGCGAACGATCAGTTCCTTCGAGTCGTCGGTTAGCACTAGGTCTAGGCCGCGCTCCTTGAGCCGCTCGCGAACCTTTTGGACCTCCAATTCGATGACATTCTTCAGATCGTTCTCCGTCAGGTGACGGAAGACGATGATGTCGTCGATACGGTTGAGGAACTCTGGCCGGAAGACCTTTTCGATCTGCTCCTGCACGCGGTTCTTCATGCTGTCGTACGTGGCGTCGTCGTCCGGCTTCTGGAAACCGAAGGCCGATTCATTCTTGATCGCGTCGGCACCGGCGTTGGTGGTCATGATGACGATCGTGTTGCGGAAGTCAACATTGCGGCCGAAGCTATCCGTTAAACGGCCCTCTTCCATGACCTGCAGCAATGTGTTGAAGACGTCCGGGTGTGCCTTCTCGATTTCGTCGAGCAGCACCACGGCGTAGGGCCGGCGACGGATCTTCTCGGTCAACTGGCCGCCTTCCTCGAAGCCGACGTAGCCCGGCGGGGCACCGATCAAGCGGCTGACGTTGTGCTTCTCCATGTACTCGCTCATGTCGATCTGGATCAGTGCGTCTTCGTCGCCGAACATGAATTCGGCCAGGGCCTTGGCCAAGAGGGTCTTACCCACGCCGGTGGGGCCGGCGAAGATGAAGCAGCCGGTGGGCCGTTTGGGATCTTTCAGCCCGCTGCGGCTGCGACGGACGGCTTTGGAGATCGATTTGATTGCCTCGTCTTGGCTGACGACCCGCTTGTGCAGATCGCCTTCCATCCGCATGAGTCGCATCGAGTCCTCGGTCGACATCCGAACCAGCGGAATGCCGGTGATCTTCGACACGACTTCGGCAATCACGTCCTCGTCGACCACGCCGTCGGTGGCGCGGGACTTTTCCCGCCACTCATGCGTGATCAACTGCTTCTTCTTTTTGAGTTTGTCGGCCTGATCGCGCAGCGCGGCGGCCTTCTCGAAATCCTGGTTGGCGACCGCTTCTTCTTTTTCACGATTGAGGTTCTCGACCTCTTCGTCGATCTCCTTGAGATTGGGTGGACGCGTCATCGACTTGAGGTGAACCCGCGCGCCCGCCTCGTCGATCACGTCGATCGCTTTATCCGGTAGGCAGCGGCCGGTGATGTAACGGCTCGACAACTCGACGGCGGCCTCGACGGCGTCGTCGGTAATCTGCACATGGTGGTGCGTCTCGTAGCGATCGCGGAGACCCTTGAGGATCTCGATCGTTTCCGGCTTGGTCGAAGGTTCGACCATCACCACTTGGAAGCGGCGGTCCAATGCGCTGTCCTTCTCGATATACTTGCGATACTCGTCGAGCGTCGTGGCGCCAATGCACTGGATTTCGCCGCGGGAAAGGGCCGGCTTGAGTACGTTCGAGGCGTCGATCGCGCCCTCGGCACCGCCTGCTCCCACGAGGGTATGCAGCTCGTCGATGAACAAAATCGTGTTCTTTGCGCGGCGGACTTCATTCATCACCGCCTTGATGCGCTCTTCAAATTGGCCGCGATACTTCGTACCGGCAACCATCATTGCCAGGTCGAGCACCACAATGCGCCGGTCGGCAAGCAATTCCGGCACGTCGCCGTTGACCACGCGCTGGGCGAAACCTTCCACGATGGCCGTCTTGCCTACCCCGGCCTCACCCAGCAACACCGGGTTGTTCTTGGTGCGGCGGCCGAGGACCTGCATCGTCCGCTCGATTTCTTTCTCACGGCCGATGACCGGATCGAGCTTGCCTTGCCGGGCCAGTTCGGTCAGGTCGCGGCCGAAGCTGTCCAGGGCAGGGGTCTTCGACTTGCCGGACCGCGGCGACTCGCCGCTTTGGCTCTGCTGCTCGCGTCCGCCACCACCGCCGCCGCCACTCAGGCTGCCGGCCCGCTCGGAGCCTTCGGACCCTTCCATGCCATGCCCCAACAGGCTCAGCACTTCCTCGCGGACTTCTTCCAACTTCAAACCGAGGTTCATCAGGACCTGGGCGGCCACGCCTTCCTGCTCGCGCAACAGGCCGAGCAGGATGTGCTCGGTACCGACGTAGTTGTGGCCCAGGTTGCGGGCCTCTTCCATCGAATACTCGATCACTTTCTTAGCGCGGGGCGTCTGCGGCAGCTTGCCCATGGTCACCATGTCGGGACCGCTTTGCACAAGCTTTTCGACCTCGAGGCGGATCTTGCGGAGATCGACCTCGAGATTCTTCAGCACATTGGCGGCCACGCCGCTTCCTTCTTTGATCAGGCCGAGCAGGATGTGCTCGGTGCCGATATATTCGTGATTGAACCGCTGGGCCTCCTGGTTTGCCAGTTGCATCACCTTGCGGGCGCGGTCAGTGAATCGTTCGTACATTCAATTGTCTCCCTTGCTCTCATGCTCCGAATTCACGGAGGTAACGGTATGTTTGCGGGCCTCGGTGAGCAACTCTCCCTCACGGTGGATCTCCAGGGCCCAGCGATGGGCACCGTCAAGCCGTACGAGATGATTGAGTTGATGAGTCGCGTCGTCGAACCGCTTGGTGTGTCGCAAGAGCGTGGCCATCAGGAGCCTCGCTTCCAGGTCGTGCTCGTCGCGACGCAACAGGACGTTCAATTTTCGTTCGGCTTCAAACCAGTTCCCTTTTAAGTAATCTTCCAAGGCTTCTTCAAAAATCTTTCCGCCGGTTTTCTCGGAGGCCGTCGCTTGTCGCCGGTCGGCCCATGCCCAGTAACCTGCGGAAATGCTCCAGGCCACTCCAAGGAAGACCCAACTAATTATACGCAACTCGCGCGCAAGTAAGTCGGTCCAAAACCAAGTTCCCAGGAGAACCGCATTCAACATGGCCGCTGCCGTGACGGCAAAGGCCAGGGCGGCCCAATTCCCATCACGAACCAACTGCGGTAATCCCGGCCACAAGTAGACCGGCCACGGTGTCCTGCGCATCGGCTTTCACATCCCTGACCAGAGCCCTTGCTCGCCCTTCGTAGAACGGAATTTATTCCGTTGCTTTGTTTTTCAGGCAAACGGAATGAATTTCGTTCTACATATATCTAGTGGCAATGACATCCACCACTAGACGTATAGTGGCTCGCCGAAACCTCCCTGAACAACGGTTCCGCGCAATCTACGAGCCGATAACCACCGAATTGTAGCTTTGAAAAGGATTGGAATCAAGGTAACTAATGGAAAGAAGGGCTCATCGACGGGTTTGCGGACAATTGTGGTGCGGGCGTCTCGCCTGCCCAAGATGTTTGGGTGAACGGGGCAGGCGAGACGCCCGCACCACAAACTTGGCGGAGAATGGAAAGAAGGAATGGCTGCCCGGATTGCATCGGCGAAAGCGATTTGAGAGACTAAAGGGTATGAATTCCCAGTATATTTCCAACCCGATCGCCCTACTCAGAATCCTCGATGCGGCCGCCAATCGCGCTCGGGAAGGACTTCGGGTGATCGAAGATTGGGCTCGCTTTGCCTTGGATGACGCCCATTTGACGGAGTGCCTCAAGCAAATTCGTCACGATCTGGCCGCCGCCTTGGCTTGTATTCCGTGGGAGCAACGACTTGCCGCCCGAGAAACCCAGGCCGATGTCGGAACCGGAATTACCACTCCTTCGGAGCATAGCCGAGAGAAACTTTCGGACGTTTTGATGGCTAACTTTCTCCGGCTTCAAGAGAGTCTCCGGAGTCTCGAAGAATTTGGAAAAATAATTAACCCCACGATTGGGTGTGCTGTTGAGCAGATTCGGTATCGGACTTACACCGTCCAGCGGGCGATTGATTCCACGCGTATCGGATTGGACCGATTGGCGACGGCACGACTTTACGTATTGCTGGATGGGCAAGCGACGGTCGAGCAGTTTGAGCGAATGGCCCAGCGACTGATTGAGGCCGGGGTGGATCTCCTACAGTTGCGCGACAAGCGGTTGGCCGACCGGGAGCTGATCGACCGTGCCCGACGTTTGCGGCGACTGACACGGGATACCCAAACGCTCTTGGTGATCAATGATCGGCCCGATCTGGCTGCCTTGACGCTGGCCGACGGTGTCCATGTGGGCCAGGAGGAGCTTTCTGTAAAGGATGCGCGATCGATTGTCGGTCCGGATGCGTTGATCGGCGTATCGACGCATTCGATTGAGCAGGCTCGGCAGGCGGTACTCGATGGGGCGAATTACATCGGCGTCGGGCCGACGTTTCCTTCCGGCACGAAGCAGTTCGATCATTTTCCTGGGGTGGAGTTGTTGCGAGCGGTCGCCGCCGAGATTCGGTTGCCGGCCTTTGCCATCGGCGGCATCACGCGGGAGAATATGGGGCAAGTAAAGGCAGCAGGGTTCGTGCGAGTAGCCGTCCGTGGGGCGATCACCGGGGCGGAATCTCCGGTTCAGGCTGTGAGAGAAATCCGAGAATTTATGATGACAGAAAAATGATTGACAGAAATATAGCGAGTTCGCCGAACCAGCGTTTACGCTATATTTCTGTCAATAATATTTCTGTCACTACCTTCCATTTAGGGACGCATCCAATGCCTGTTCATGTGAAGCACGAGGTTCGGCGGTTAACGCAGCATGAATTTTCGGTTGTCGCCTATCAAGTGATGGGAACATTGTTTGAAATCCACGAAGACTTGGGGCGGCTGTTCGATGAGGGGATATATCAGCGGGAACTCCATCAGCACTTGCCGGAATTACACAGCGAAGTTCCGATCGAGGTTACATTTGATGCGTTCAGCAAGACCTACTATCTTGACGTACTATTTCACGGAGCGATCTTTGAGCTAAAAGCGGTGGAGATGCTTGCCCCACGGCACCGCTCGCAGTTGCTCAATTATTTGTTACTAACGGATGCGGAACATGGAAAGCTTGTGAACATGCGACCGCAAAGAATTCAGCATGAATTCGTCAATACTGGCTTGGTTCGAACGGACCGGACTGCGTTCGATGTGCATGATCATAATTGGAGCGATTGCGGCGCGATAAATCTGAAAGTCTGGTTAATCGAGCTTCTTCGCAATCTAGGCGTTGGACTGGATTTGAAGTTCTACCAAGAGGCTGCGCTACACTATTGTGGCCCAGCGGCTGGTGTGATCAAGGTGGAGATTTGTGGGGCTGGCGGCAGTATCCTTGGCCACCAGGAGCAGCCTCTGCTGAGTCCAGAGGTGGCTCTTCGTATCAGTGCAATTGATCCCGACCGTTGTGTTGATTTCGAGCACCAGCTCCGTTGTTTTCTCCGCCACACGTCCTTGAAAGCTCTACAGTGGATCAACCTCACGCGACCGCTTGTCACATTCAAGACTCTTTCCTGACTTCATTTTTCTGTCCCCTTCATTTTTCTGTCGTAAATCCATGCTCTACGAAGTTGAACTCAAATTCCCCGTGCCCGATTTAGCGGCCTTTTCCAGGAAACTGATCGAGCTGGCTATTCCGATTTCTCCTGCCCAGGAGGAAATGGATGTTTATTTTGCCCATCCGTCACGGGATTTCGTGAAAACGGATGAGGCCCTTCGGCTGCGCCGCAGAGGCGATGCGAACTACATCACCTACAAAGGACCGAAGATCGACGTCACGACCAAAACCCGTCGCGAGATCGAAATGCCGCTAGGCCCAGGGCCGGAATCGTTGGCCTCCTGGACGGCATTGCTGGAAGCGGTCGGGTTCCGGCCGGCCGGCGAAGTCCGTAAATCTCGCCGCAAGGCAGATATCCCTTGGCAAGGCTGCGAGGTGGAAGCCTCCCTGGACGAAGTCGATGGGGTCGGCACGTTTGTCGAGTTCGAGTTGGTGGTCGAGGAAAGCGGGGTAGAAGCGGCCAAAGCCTGCATCCAATCCCTGGCCCAATCGTTTGGCCTGACCCAAGGCGAACGGAGAAGCTATCTTGAGCTGCTACTGAAGGTATGTTTATAGCCCCAGCACGTCTTCCATTCCATACAGCCTGCCCACGGAGGCTGAATGGGAGTATGCCGCACGGGCAGGTGCGAGCACGGGCGGCCTTGGCGAGGTAGAATCGAACAGCGACCTGAACGACGCTGCATGGTACGCAGCGAACTCCCGTGGTTGTGGTCCACGCTCCGTCGGAAAGAAAGCACTCAATGCTTGGGGGCTGTGCGACATGTATGGTAACGTGGCCGAATGGTGCGCCGATGGCTATGCAGCCGACTATTATGCCAAATCGCCTACCGACGACCCAGCCGGTCCGACTGCGGCCGCTGTGCGTGTGGTTCGTGGCGGATCGTGGAATCATCCCGCCTCGGCCTGTAGGTCGGCAGCCCGCTTTTCGGCAAAGCCGGACGAGCGAAGGTCGAATGTCGGATTTCGAGTCGTGTTGGAGACGAAACCGTGACCAGACGGCTTGCATTGGTGCTTTACATTGACCGCCGACTGGACCGCCGACTGGACAGAGCGACGGCAGAGGACTAGAATCCAAAATATGGAATACAGCCACATCATTACCATTGAACCAGACAAGCGAAGTGGTCAGCCTTGCATTCGGGGTTTGCGGATGACCGTGCAAGATGTACTAGAGTATCTCGCATCGGGCATGTCGCATGCAGAGATTTTGCGTGATTTCCCCGATTTGACCGAACAAGATATCCGCGCTTGCCTCAGTTACGCCGCTGACCGAGAAAATCGCCTGTGGGTGGTGCCTGCAACATGAGGTTGCTCTTCGATCAGAACCTTTCGCATCTTCTGGTCAAGCTGCTCCTGGAAGAGTTTCCCGGGTCGGTTCATGTTCGAGATCTGGGGCTGGCTGCGGCAGCCGACACGGTTGTTTGGCAATATGCAATGGAGAATGGATTTATAAATCAGCGCACTCCAAATTTACGCCAGCAACGCGCGGAGTTTCTCTGGTATATGGAGACAGTCAGGCTCGGATTCCAGCGGGTCGCCGGTCACTCCGTAGGCCCGCGAACGGCTGCCGCCGCAGATCGTGTTGTATTCGCAGACACCGCACTTCCCCTTGAAACCGCTCGGCGTGCGAAGGCTGAGAAAGACGACTGAGCCGTCAAGCATGACGAGTGGTTGCCGACAGAGTATCGCCAGGAAGCGTACCAAAGACCTCAGCAAGCACTGGAGCTTGACCAAGATACAGTCAAACTACCTGACACTATCGGATTCTATGTGTTGGTCTGTTATTACGAGGTTTCTTGGCTAGACTGAAGTTCCCCCCAGAGAAATGCAAGAATCCCCTGTAATTCCGGGCGTTTAAGCTCGGATTGGGTGTGGTGGCTCTGCCTACGGGCTGATGGACTGAAGCAGGTTGAGGGCTCTTTGTTGTT
>Ga0194056_10000078_pt1 | contig 40612 bp, 35 predicted proteins | sample SepL4413m_MetaG_FD_155458 | JGI IMG/M metagenome (GOLD analysis project Ga0194056, IMG submission 155458) | Anoxic zone freshwater microbial communities from boreal shield lake in IISD Experimental Lakes Area, Ontario, Canada - Sep2016-L442-13m | ecosystem: Environmental > Aquatic > Freshwater... | reverse complement strand
ACTATTCAGGCCGACATTCTCCAGCACCAGCTTGCCGTTGTTTACCCGCACGACGGCATGTTGCCGCGAGACGAGCGGGCTTTGCAGGCAGACCGTGTTGGACGCATCACGGCCGATCGTGATCTGGCTGCCGGACACCTCGACCACGTTACGGCGGCTTTCGTTGATCTTATTGAACCAGATTTTCATTATTTGCCGTGCCGCTGAATTCCAATCTGGCGGAAGTTGACCGCCTGAAGGCGATCCCAAAGAATCGTGGCCTTTTCCGCCTCTCCTGGAACCTTCGCGCTCACGCGAATCCCCAGCACGCTCTCTTGGAGTTGCGGAATCTTAGCCGCCTGCATGACCTTTGCGTCGCCCAGCCGGTTGCCGACGGAAAGGACCGTGAAGGGGCCAATAATCTCGATCTGGTTGGCGGGCATTTGCACAATGTCCGCATCGTCGGCTTTAGGTTGCACCAAGGGGATGCCCGAGGGATCGACGGCCGGCTTGCCCGGCTCGTCGGCAGGTTTTGGCTGCCCCGCACGCGTAGGCCCCGGCGGAAACTTAGGCAGGATGAACGATACCTGGTCGCCGGGCGTAACCAGTGAGGGCACGAAAGACCGCGCGTCAACCGGAATCCATCGAATCACTTCGTCCTTGCTCAACTCGAGTTCCTTCGGTGGAGTCTTCACATCGCTTTGCAGGAGAAGAAGACCGCCTTCGGAACTGCTATCGAGGGTTCGCCAGACGGGCATATCCTTGATGGTAATGCGATCCTCCCACAGATAGGCATAATCTTTGAGGTTTCCGATATGGTTCGCCGGAATCTCGATTTTCACCAGATTATTTTCCGTCAGGCGTTCACCACGACCAACGATCAGGCCCTTTTTGATCCCGATGAAGGCCACCATGTCTTTCTTTTGGGCCTCGGTGTTGAGGTAATAGAAGTTGGCCACCGCCCCGAAAACTCCCAACACGATGGCAACGATTAACCCGTGAATACCTTTCATGGTTTTCCTTTCTCCAGTTGACTCTCCATGACCAGCCCCGTCCACCTGCTTTGCGGATCCAACCCAAGACGAATATCGACCGCCATGGCAGGTGCAGGCGATCGCATCTCAAATCGTGCATGCCAACCCAAGGCAATTTGCTGCCAGCGGGCGGCAACCGTCCAACCGCGATCGGCGAACCACCGGTCGTAAAACTTCCGTGCCGCATCGCCGTCGTCCGCGGAAAAGGCGGCGATTGCCCCGCCGGCCGCCGCGCGAATCGATATCAGGCGATGTCCACCGGGCGGGAGCGGAATCTCGCCGCTCCCCCCCCCTGCCCTGCCTGCCGCACCGCCGGACTGAAACAAGTACAAGGTCCAGACATTCGCAGCGGCAGGAACCGCTACACCCCAGATTACCACGCGGTACGTGGTTTCATCAAGGGTAGTCCCTGACTTTGTAGGGTGGACTTTAGTCCGCCGGCTTTCATCAGCCGTCTCAACCGCCCGCGTGCCAATCAGCACCGGGTGGCCTCCGCCCCACTGGTAAAGCTGCCACTGGCCATGCTCTTCGGCCACGGGCCGCTCGCTTGCGAGTCGTTTCAAGAGTTCCTGTTCGGCCGCGTCGGCCGGCTCGCTGCGGGGACGGGAATCGACCATTGCCGCTCGGCAGGCATCCTGCAACGCCACAGGAAGATCGCTCTGCCTGCCGGAAAATTCCTGCCGCCGGATCGACCACGCTTGATCGCCAAACTCGAGAATATGCGGTGCCGCTGCGTCACCCAAGGAATCGGTGGGCACGGGCACCGACAACGGACTTCGCTCATTATGCCACACGTGCAGCACCTCGCGGCCGAAACCCAGGGCGATAACCACGAGCATGAAGGTCAGCAGGCCATTGGTGGTCCAGGCGGAGATCCGCCGCGCCAGCCGGCCCAGGCTTTGGGATTGCTTCGGCGGTGATGGCTGACTCGTATCCAGACTGGCTTCCCTTACTTGCGGCTCACGGGCCACTGCTTGCCTGAATGGTTTCGAGGAACTTCTTGAGAATATCAATTTTTGCCTTCAAGTCCGGGATCTGAGACTGGGCAAGGGAGACCATCGCCGGCTGGGCCGGCGGTTTCGCATTGAGGATCGCCTCGAACGCGGCCAACGCCCGCTGGTAGAGTCCCAAAAACGATTGCGTCATTCGCTCGGCCAGACTGGGAATGTTTTGGTTCTTGGTATGTTTGCCTTGAATGCTATCGATAAGTTGCTCAACGCTCTTGTCGGTCAAGTTGCGATCGGTCGTACACATCGATTGCACCCGCGGATAAAAATTGGGAGCACCGCCCCAGCCGAAGAGTGCGCCGTAGTAGAGGAAGTCGGGATCGTCGTCCAACGGACGGAGTTGCTCGCGGAAGGCTGCCTGAGAGATCGCCAACACCGACCGCACATACGCACTCACCAGCGAAGCGGGAGCCTTGGCCAGCGCGTACAACACGGGAACTCGCCGTTGCCAGTTACTCCCCATCCCCATCTGCTGATATTGCCACTTATCGTCGATCAGCCACGTTTGGGCCTTGATCGTATAGGTTCCCATCTTGCCCAACAAAGGATATTTTCGGGTCAGTTCCGCGGAACCTTCGCGCAATCCGCGAGTTGGGTCAAGAAGGTCGGAATTGACGGTCGCCGCAGGCAACGGGCCGCGTGCCACCGGCAGATCGACGCGACGGTCGTCCATGGCTGCCACCACGCCCTGGTCGGAAGATCCCATCGATGCCGTAGCCGGCCAGTAACGCGGACGGGGATCGGTCAAACCGCTTCGCGGCCAGCGAGCCTCCCATACCGCGAGCCGGGCCACGCTATTTTCACGAACCTTCCAAGCAGCGATCGTACCATAGTTGATAATCAACGCCATGATGAACAGCAAAATCGGCAGCGCCAAGGTCAGTTCCAACATGGCGAGACCGCAGCGGTATGACTGGATTGCTTCTCGCGGTACTAACAATTTTATATTCATGGCGAATCAGGAGTTAAGTAAATCCGAAATCCGAATGTCGAAATACGAAACAAATTCAAATCACAAATGCAGTCAATGACCAAAACACCGGTTCGGCGAGGGTCTCCCGACCCCGCCACCCGGTTCGGCGAGGGTCTCCCGACCCCGCCACCCGGTTCGGCGCGGGTCTCCCGACCCTGCCGAAATGTCGAGTGGGAGACCTTCGGTCGGCAGTGTGGCTCGGTCAGAGACCGGCCACAACGGGGAGACCGGCCACAATGGGTAGTTTTGAACCTTTGAATTTCCTCTTTCGTATTTGTTTCGGATTTCGACATTCGGATTTCGTATTTTTCGCTAGTGTGGACTGATCTGCTGTATTTCTTCACTGCTAAGCCCACCAAGAGTCGGCAACTTGTACGACCCATTACTAAAGCCCGGAAGACCGGGATCCGATTGCAGGATCGTGACCAAGGCGGGCTGCGTGGCGGGCGCAAGCTGACAGTTCCAACTTTGGTTGAGTAGGTTCCAAACGGTCGGACCTCCCACGCGCCCGACCACCCACCGCGTGTTCCCCCCTCCGCCGCCGCCGCCGTTATTGCCTATAGGCACGAAGGCAATCTCGCCGGGTACGCCGCCCAACGGCGACTGACTCGGACCCGTTCCTGAACCGCCTTCCGAAACCCATCCCAGCCGATTTCGTGGAATGAATAGGTGGACCTCGGCAAACGCCTGGGCATCGGCATCCAGGGGATTCTTAAACAGCCCTGGCGCCATCTCCGGCAGCTTCTTCCAATAGACCACGCCGATGTAGGTGTAGTGCTTCTGGAGCGTCGTGTTTGAATTGGCCGTCTGCAATGGGTTCTCGTGGATCACAAACAGCAGATTGGAACGCGGATATTCCTCGGTCAGCAACTTTTCCAGATATCCACAGGTGAAACTACGCCACAGGCCCGAGAACTGCGACATTTTGCCCAGTTGATCGAGGGCACCAAGCAGTTCGGCGTTCCACTGATCGAGGTACAATTTAGACAGCATTTGCCGCTGCTGGACCGCCGTTCGGACATACTGCTCCTGATTCGCGACCGAATCAAGCTCCGGATCGATCACCGGCAGGGTGCGATCGTCCGGCGAGTAGCCCGAATCGGCATCGCCACCCACCGGCCGGGCATCGGTTCGCCACAGCACGCCGAACATCGGACCGCGGTGATGGTCAGGGTCACCATTCCGCGCGGCCGTCTCTCGAGCAGCAGCCTGGGCAATTTCAGGAAAGGCAACCACGACGGCCCGCTGATACTTGGGAATCAGTTCCTCGGCCAGAATCTCCTCCATCATCGGCAGAACCAGATCGCTCACCGACTTGGCCCAAGCTGAGTAGCTATCGACCAACTGCTGCTCCAGCGGAACCTTTTGCTGAATGGCCGAGCCAAGGGCCGTGAACTTTGGAAAACCCGAGGACGAGAACACCTGGGCAACTTTGTTCCAGGCGGCGAGGATGCGGGGCGCGTAGGATGCGGAGTTCTGATCGCGGGCCTCTCGCAAAAAAGCCGTGACCGCGAAAACGTCACAGAGCAGATGGTTGGTGAAGGCCAGCGTATTCATCCCCCGCGCCAACACCACCCCACCGGAATAGGCCGCCGAATCGGCAGCGTTCTGCATGCGGATCTTGCCGTCAACATGGCGGCCGACGTTCATCACCATCCCCAGCAACATCGCCAGGAACATCACGGTAAAGACGCTGACAATACTGATCGAGCCTCGCTCGTCGCCATGGAGTCGCCTTAGGAGACCTCGCGAAACCGCAAGCGATAAGGAATACCGGCGATTTTGTTTACGGATAGACATACGTCACCACCGATTTCTCACCTTCGTTGCCGATGGTAGCCGAGGCCTGCAAAGGATAGGTGTAAACGCTACCATGCTTTTCGATACGTTCCGCAACCTTGTCTCTTCCGCTGGTCCCAACGACATATCTCGCCAGCATCCGCCCCGGGCCAGGCAGCAAGGGAAACTGATAGTTTACCGTCACCGTGATCGTGTCCTGCCAGCCGACCTCGTTGAAGTAGAACTCGCCGAGATCATCCGGCTCGTAATAGGTCTCGATCGGTGGCTCTTGGTTCTTGTGGAAAAAACGGATCTGGACCTCGGTGTTGTTCATCGCGTAAGCTAGCTTGCGATCCAACCGCGGACCGATTGAGCTGTTGGAGCCTGAACTCGGTGACAGCGCGCCGTAAGCATCCTTCAAAACGGAAGCCATTTGCGCCGCCGTCGGGGCCTGTAAACCGAGGTCGCGCGACGGCGAAATCGGCATGCAGGCCAGAATGGCCGCTGAAGCGATCTTGTCAAACTTCCGGCTGCCCGGCGCGATCTTGTAGGTCAGCCCACCGCTGCCGGGGCCATAGTTGGCAGCCGTGGGGTCGAGTTCCGGCGCGACTTGGTCCGGCGCGTCAGGATCGATCGAGTAGGAACTAATGCAGCAGGGGCCCTCGGGCGCGGGCATCGCGGCTGGAATCCACACTGCCGCACTGCGCGCCGCCGCAAAGGCGGCGTAGTGGACTACCACGGTGCCGATCATCAATTGGCTCACCTGCACGATCATCATCATGATCATAATAAACAGCGGCAGAGTGAGTACGAAGCTGAGGCTTTGCACGCTCCCAACTTCATCGCGATGCAGTTCCAAAAGGCGGCCCAGGCGAAGCTGCGCCCGGCTGAAGCGCACCAACACCCAGGCCGCCAGAATGAGTACTAGCAGCAATACCAGCCAAGGCAAACATGCCGTCATAATCGCACGAGCCATGGTGACAATTCCTTTAGTGCTTAGCCCTTAGTGCTTAGTCGATCAAATGCTATTGTGCTTGATTTCCCTAAGACCTAAGACCTAAGCCATTTTCCAAAGCCTCTATCAAGTTGAACCTCACGATCACCACCGCCACCAGCGCACTTGGCGCCAGAAAGACCGGCGGCTTCAACGCCTTACGTTCTTCATCGCTCAGCGGCATAAACCAAGGCAGCCGCAATCCGGTCGAGACCAACCGCACAACGCGGGATAGGGTCGTGACCGGCCCGATTCGCCAAACCAATAGAATCAGGCTGAAACATGAGCCTAACACAAAGGTCCACAATAAAGCCTCCAACCCTTTTTCTGCCCCCAGCAACGAGCCGATCATGGCCATCAGCTTCACGTCTCCCCCGCCAATGCCAGGGAAGAACGAGAAGCAGACAATCATCAACACGCCACACGTCAACAGACCGCCCACGCTGTCGAGCAACGTCGGTGCGCCGAGCCAATAAAACAGACTCGCTTCCGCCGCGCCATCCGCCAACAGCCACGCGCTACCCACCGCGCTCAGGGCCAAGGCCGCCAAGATACCGCTGTACGTATTCCAGTTGTAAACCTTGTTCCGGAACACGTCGGTAGCCGTGGCGACCAGCGTCAATCCCAAAAGCATGACCGTGAATAACATGAAGCGTCAGGTGATTATTGCGGGGCGTTGTTAGCGCCGTTTGTCAACTCCTCCACGCCTGTGTTGAAGAAAGCCTTGATCGTCGGCCAAGCCTTGACGATCAAGAAAATCAGGATCGGCAAGGCGATGGCACCGACGACCAGGATCGTCTCCAGGCTAATCGAGCCGTCTTCATCCTCATGAATCTTCCTCAAAAGTTTCAACAGAGAACTGTTTTTCATGGACTCTCTTCTCCTACATAAATGGCCAAGACACTAAAGCACACACCATTTCATACACCAAGCGAATAATCTTGGGGCCAACTCGAAACAGGAACGCCGCCATCGGCAAGATCACGCCGAGGACCAGTACGTAGTCCAGCGCGGCCAAGCCCCGGCGCCGCCGTAGGCCAGGCTTTCCAGCCTGACATAACGTGCGTCGTCTCGTTTTGAATTGACCTGATTCTCGCATGATTCGTCACTCTTTGCAACCGTTTATCCTTCCCCCGTGGCCCACACATCCCGCGTTAAATGAATCCGCTCACTCATTCCCTGTTCGTGGGGTTCGCGGGCAAACGTCGGTCGCTCGCCGGTCAGTTCCAACTCAGCCAACAGCCGCCCATCCTCCGTTCGCCCCTTGAACCGGGAGACGAAAATATCGGCAAGCCGGTATTTGTTATTGTCGTCCAGACCACGAGCCTCGGTGATCCGGGTAATTTTTCGCGATCCATCTTCGCTAAAGCGGGCAATCTGCACCACCAGATGGATTGCGGAAGCCACCTGGGCCCGCGCCACATAGACCGGAATCTCGACATCCGACATCATCGACAGCGTTTCCAAACGGATCAAGGCATCCAACGGCGAGTTGGCATGCACGGTCGAAAGTGCCCCGGCGTGACCGCTGATCATGGACTGGATCATATCCAGCGCCTCGCCGCCACGAACCTCGCCGACGATAATCCGGTCCGGCCGCATCCGAAGCGAATTGACGAACAACTGCCGAACATTCAGCCCACCCTTGCCGCGGCGGTCCGCTTGCTGAGCCTCCAGATAGAGGCAATGGTCCTGAATCAACCGCAGTTCCGACGTGTCTTCGATAACGATAATCCGCTCTTCTTCCGGAATGAATCGTGAAACTGCCCCCAAAAGGACTGTTTTTCCGGTGCCTGTGCCGCCGGAGATGACAATATTCTTTCGCAGCCGCACACAAATCTCGATGAATTCCTTCGCCGCCGGGCTGAGACTGCCAAAGTCGATCAGGTTGTCGATGGTGAGGATCTGCTTGGTAAAGCGACGGATGGTGAGATAGATTCCTGTCCGTGCGCTGGGAGGAATGACCGCGTGGACGCGGGAGCCGTCCGGCAGTCGGGCGTCCAGAACCGGATGATCCTCGGTGATTTCGCGGCCCACCCATTGGGCTACATTGTGAATAGCGGTCAGCAGGGCATCTTCGCTGGGGAAGTGGGCATCGGTGCGAATCAACTTCCCACGGCGTTCCACGTAGATGCAATCATAGCCGTTGACCATGATTTCGCTGACCGACTCATCGGCTAGAAACGAACCAATCGGCTCCAAAAAGTAGCCGACGCTCGATTCAAAGATCGCCTGACGGGACATGGCGCTTCCTTTGCTGCACCTGAGAGCCGAATACGCACTGCCCTTTGTGCGGAGTCTGCTTCGACAACCTTATCTTCCAACAAGTTGGGGCAAATGTCAAGATGGCGTGTCCAGATGGCAGGCCCAAAATTTCCGGTCATCAACAAGACCCTTGGTTGGCACCTTGACTAGGAATGGAGGATCTGAGTCCCACTCTACAAGCATTTGATTCTCGTCGATAATCTTCCTTCTTTCCAAGCAATGGCCGCCGTAGGACAGGCGGCGACGCACTCCGCGGCGACCTCGGCAGCCGAGGGCCTAGCGGCACGCCGATCCGCACGTCGAAGCCGGGGCCGAAGTAACGTCAATACCGTTCAATGTCGCGCAACGAGGATCCTGCGCCGTGTCCGTGGCAAGCTGTACCAATTCTTCGTGGGATTCGTCGTCCGAAGGAAACTGTGGAAGCGATTCGCACAGCCACTACTTCTTGCGTGCCCATCGAGGTCGAGAAGCCGGCGAACGTCAACCGCCGCAATCCGGCCGCCTTGGCAATGCCGAAATCCATGATGCGGATGCTGCCATCATCGCAGAGCATGATGTTTTCCGGCTTCAAATCGCGGTGAATCACCTCTTGCGCATGAAGCTATGACGCCGCTCGCTGGTACATGTTGATTCAGGCCTTCACGGTCTTCCTGGCCCTGATCGGCACGACGCTCTCCTGCATCAGCACCAGTGCCCGCGTGACCTACGCCATGGGTCGAGACGACGAAGTGCCTTCGCACTTCGGAATGTTGCACGGCAAGAAGCTGACCCCGCACCGGGCCATCTGGACGCTGGCCACGGTTTCGGCAGTGGTCGGTATCCTGAGCGCGATTTGGTATCTCTGCGGTCCGTCGGCCACCGATGCGTTGAACACGACTCTGACCGACGCCCAAAGGGCAAGCATCTGGTATCCCAAGTTCCTGGTCTTCACCAAGGAGTTTGCCGCGACACTGCCCAACAGCCTCATCGTCGCCACGGAAGACGCGGCGAGCGTGATCGAAACGATTTGTGTGGTCGCTCGCACTGGCCAGGTGGGCGACGGTAAGATATTCGTCTCGGACCTGAGCGACGTGGTCCGCATCCGCACGGGCGAAAGCGGCGAGCAGGCTATTTAAGGCTATTCAAAAAGTAGGACCGGTAGGATTCGAACCTACAACCAAGGGATTATGAGTGCTGAACGGTTGTATCTCGATAGTTTCTCAGTGTAAACAGCCCCGTGTTTCTCGGCGTTTTTGTGCCGGGATTCATGGGGCAAATAACAAAGGGTATTGATGATAGGTACGGTTTTGAGTACCGATCGAATCGGATAGAATGACGATTATTGCCGGGAGGCGACTTGCTATCGCCGCCACCATGCGAGTTTCACGGCCTATCCCCGTGGGGCTCGCATGGTGCCCGGTTCTTTTTGAAAGGATAGGTTCTATGACGACGACGAAGATCGAGGCGACGACGGCCGATAGCGTAACTGAGACTCTTTGCACGACCGTACTAATTGCCCACAGACTTGTGGAGGGTGCCCTTGGGTGGAATGAATCGGCCAAAATCCTTGGGGAGGGTGGCCTATATAGGATCTACGGGGATGATGCCAAAAAGGCTTTTCTTACCGACTTCCGCGCTCTAGAAATGAGACTCCTCAAAATCAGCGATCTTGGCATCGGTCACCAAGAGGCCAACAGGTGGCGCGGATTGCTGGGGGTCCGACCTCCCCGCGATGCGGCAAGCTGGCACGAATTGGGCTTTAATCGCGCTTCTCTGGTGTGGACCATCCTTGCCCTACTGGCAGAGCCACCTGCAACGACGGACGGACGGGTATGGGATTTGATCCTTGCCGACATTCAGAAGCATCTTCCGCGATTCAATGATGGCCGGCTGGTTGCTCGAATCCGAATCGAAGAGGCGGTAGCCGACCGGATGGAGGCAAAGGCACTCGCGGCCGACTCGGGGCCAAAGGGTGATTGGGTTCTGTGGAGTGAAGCTTGGAAGCAAGCTTGCTCCACGATGCCCCCTTTCCTAAAGTCGGAGTTTACGGGAGATCCGGGGCAGAACAAACTCCGAAAACAACTCCGCATTGATCATCCCGACTGGTTTGATCAGAAGTCAAAACAGCGGCCACACGTTCGCATTGCTCCATTTCTCAATTACTTCAGTGAAATGGCGGAACGCCTTGAAAGCAAGTTGGCCGAAAATCCCAATGTCCACAAGCACTTCGCCCAAGCAATGAAGGCGGAAAAAGAGCAGATTCGCGCGCGAAAGTAAGCCGCCTTACTTTCGCTCTACTTTCACGGCCCCCCCAAAACCCCCGATAAAACGGGGGTTTTTTCGTTTCCTACTTTCAATTCAACACGCAACGGCCAATGTCGAGGAAAATTGCCTGTGGAGGAAAAATCCTATGGCAAAACTTCAAAACATGCCCGAGGCAATCAAATCGCTTCTCATGGCCGTCGATCATCAAATCAACGCGGCGGCAGAGGCGAAAGATGCGGTCGAGGCACTGCGACGACTGGCCGCGGACGACGTCGGCCACAATCAAGAGCGTGCGGCCAAAATCCTCAACAGCAACCTCCGACAGTGGGAACGGCGGCCGGCGACGGCAGGGGGCGCGCCATGATGCCCAGAGGCAGGAAGCCGAGCCCATTGCATGGCCGTGGCGAAATCCGCGGCGATGCGGTCTACCCCATTTCCGTGTTGATGAAGCGGCTTGGCATTGCCCGAAACACGTTGTCGAGTCTGCGGCGGCGTGGTCTCCCCGTTCATTCCATCGGCCGGCGTTGTGCGATCGTTTACGGGTGGGAATTACTGGCCTTCCTGCGATCGGAATCGGACCAGGGCAGTAATGGTGCTATGGACCAGGACGCAAACAACGGCGATACCGCGACAACCGTACCCACAACCGTACCGGGAGGGCCGGAGGAATGAGTACGGCGACAAAAAACCAAACCATCCGAGACCTTGCACAGGGCTACCTTGCGGGCGGAATCAGTCTGGTCCCGATTAACCACACAAGCAAGCTTCCGGCATTTGGTATGCTGCCCGATGGCAAGTGGGGCCATTTACAGACCGAAGCGGCAACGGCTGAGACTGTTGACCAGTGGTTTGCCCGTGGTTGCAAGGCCGTGGCGGCTGTCTGCGGCGAAGTGTCGGGCGGGTTACTCGTTATCGACTTTGATGAGGCTAGGTTTTTTGATTCATGGTGGGAACTGGTCAACCCGTTGCCCGAAGGCGTTGCGGTCCAGAAGACAGGCCGAGAGGGCGGCGGTTATCAGGTTGCGTTGCGGTGTGAGAACCCTGGCAAAAATGCCAAGCTTGCTTTTGTCCCTGACGAGACCCAAGAGGACGGCCGGAAGTGTGCTATCGAGACCAAAGCGGAAGGCGGTTATGCAGTCCTTCCCGGCAGCCTACACCCAAGCGGCCGTCTCTACGAGTGTATCAGCGGCGACTTTGCAGAAATTGGCACCGTGCCCCAGGCCGTGGCGGATGCGTTGCTTGAAGCGGCCCGAAGCTTGGACGAAGAACCGTTGACACGCAAGCAAAAGGAAGCGGCTGCGGCGGCGTCCCTAAGTGATTCAACGGTGGAAAAATTGCGTCGTCTCAAGGAGGAGATCGCGGAGTGTAACGGCAAGACTTGCGATAAGCATGAGGCAGAATCCAATGGTGAGGTTTCGGTTATCGAAGAGTACAACAAAGCGGTCACCATCGAAGCGGAGTTGTTAGCCCGCAAGTACACGAAGTACGGCGATAGGTACAAGCGACCGGGCGGGGTTCATGGCAGCGTAACTATCAAAGAAGGGCGAAGTTTTCATCATAGTACAAACGATGCCCTATGCGATGGTTATTGGCATCGGCCCTTTGATGTCTTCTGTGCCATAGAACACGATGGCAAGTGCAAGGAAGCGGTTAAGGCGGCGGCCCTAAAGTTGGGCATTAAGCCTAAGAAAGACGCACAGGCGAAGGCACAGGCGGCCCCAGGGGGTACAGAGGGCGATGCCAAAGAACCGTTGCCATTTACGCAATTACTGACAGGGGCGGAATTGTTGGGTCTCGACCTGCGGCAAACCTTCCTAATTAAGGGCGTCTTGGCCGTGCGTCAACCCATGATTATTGGCGGCCGGTCCAAGACCCTGAAGACTTCCATTGGCGGCGTTGACCTGAACATAAGCCTTGGAAGCGGCACCCCGTTCCTTGGTCGGTTTGAGTCCCAGAAAGTGGTTGTCGGTTTCTGGTCGGGTGAATCAGGGGCGGCAACCATCCGAGAAACGGCCAAGCGAGTTGCGGCGGCCCGTGGGGTAGACCTTGCCAAGACCTTGACCCATTGGAATTTCGACCTACCGAAGCTATGCAATCTGGCCCACCTGGATGCCCTTGAAGCGACAATCAAAAAATACGGTATTGAAGTTGCGATTATCGACCCGTTGTACTTAGCCCTGATGTCACCCGAGACGGCCAGCGGGGCAAGCAATATCTTCCTAATGGGCAGTTTATTGCAAGGGCTGACCAAACTGGGGCAGAAGACGAATTGCACGATCGTCTTGCTTCACCACTTCCGCAAGGGCGGGGCACCAAACGAAGATGAACCGGCCGGGCTTGAAGAACTATCCCAAAGCGGCGTTGCCGAGTGGGCACGGCAATGGATGCTATTCCAGCGGCGTTGCCCATATCGAGACGATGGCAACCATGCCCTATGGATGCGTTGCGGAGGGTCCGCCGGTCATTCGTCCTTATGGGGCGTCAATATCGACGAAGGCACCATCGACCCCGACACGGGCGAAGGGCGGCGTTGGGAGGTCTCTGTTAGTCCTCATGCCGATGCCCGGCAAGAGGCCCAGCAAGACAAAGAGAATCGCAAGGCGGCCGACCAAGAGAAGCGAGAGGCTGAGTTTCGGGCTAGGTTACTTTCTGTCCTGAAGACGGTCCCCGATGGTGAGACCGAACGGGCGTTGACCCGAGCCGCCGGAATGAACACGGCCAGTTTCGGCAAAGCAATCTTTGCCCTGATTCAAGAAGGCCGGGTAGTTATGTCCAAAATAACCAAGAACGGGGCTACCTACGATGGCTACAAACCGACCGGAAAGTAAGCACGATGCAACGGGTGCAACAGGTGCAACGGGTGCAACAAATGTCACCAGTTGCGGGCGATGCAACTGCCCCTATTACTATAGGGGCGGTTGCACCGTCTGCATGACACCACCGGAAAGTAAGAAATGAGAAGAAGAAAACCAAACCCTGAAGACGTTGGCCAAGAGTGGATGACCACCCATTGCACCTTGCCCGACAGTATCGAAGAAATCGAGTTTGGCGTGAAACGACAGACAGAGTTGTTTCCCTTGCCGGCCCTCGACTATAGCAAGGCGGGGCGGCTGGCCCGGTTGCTGGCCCTGCCCGGCATGCGGGTGGCTTCCGACCTGATACCACCACCGGCCCCGGCCGCGTTGACGGCGTGGCCGAGGCCCGAACCGTGGGAAATTGACGGCCAAAAAGCAACATCCCCGGCAACACGACCGGCGGAATTGATGGAAAGTAAGCAGTAAACCGCCCGGCGGCCCCCGATTAAGTATCAGGGGCAGGGGCGAAAAGGAATGAAAGAATGAATCTAAAAAGACTTTGGACTGAACACGAATCGACCTACCTGAAATGGTTTTGGCGAGATCCGCCGGAAACGAAAGCGCGAGCGTTTTGGACCAAGCCCGAGCCGACGAATCAACAAACTTCACCACCCCGGCGGCCGTCGCCTTCACGGCCGGACGCGGTCTTCTACACCTGAAGGCAAGAATTGGAGATTAAACATGACAGGCGAAAACTTTCCCCCGTTCCCAACGGCAAGTGACGGAACGCCCCTAGACCCCAATCTTTTTGACTGCTTGCGGCAGCAATACGCTACCCCCCAACGACCAGGCCAGAGCGAGCCTAATGCAGTCGAGGCCGCATTTATGAACATGAGGCAAGCCCTAGCGACCCCTGCCCCGCCGGCCCCGGAGCATCCGGCCGTCACGGAATATCGGCAACGCTGGAAGAAATAACCCGCCAACGAAAACCCTTTTTATCTGGAGATTTTAACAATGATGAATTTGATGCGAATTCCTGATTATGCCACCCCCGCCCCCCGCCAAGCGGCCGAGGCAATCAATGGCCGAATCACCGAAGCAGAAGCCTTGCTTGCTGAGGCCCGCCGGCAAGCGGACGAAGCGAAGACCCAGGCCGTTGACGTGATGACGTGCGACCCTGACCAGGCCACCCAAGCCGCCGGCAATTTGCGACGTGCCGAAATCGCATACTTGCGAAGCGAAATCGAGATTCGTCGCGACGTGCGAACCCTTGAGTCATTCATCGGGGTTGACCGAGCGGCCACGTTGCGGGCGGTGGAAGCCGAGATTACCACCACCATTTCCGAAATCAAGGCGGGGCTCGATAAGCTTGGCTTCCGCCTTTTCCTTGACCTTCCGGACCCGCTATTGCAATATCCGGTCGATGCGTTTTGCAGGCAATTCAACACGCGATTGGCGGCCCTGTTGGAACGGCAACGGTTGCTTTCGAGTTGTTCGGTGGGCGGCGGCGGCAACGAAACGGCGATTGAACAAGCAACCCGCCGGTTGCGCGAGTTATTGGACGTTCCGACTGCCGGCCCGATGTTTTTCGCAGTGCAGGAAGCACTACACAGACCACGATAGGAAAACGACATGGACGATTCACCGTCACTAAACGGAGCAATCGGCGACCGAGACCCGCGCGGCCGGTTTCTTCCTGGCAACGCTGGCGGCCCTGGCAATCCACTTGCCAAAAAGGCAAACCAGCTACGGGCGGCACTCTCCCGCGCGGTCACCGCGGCCGATGTTAGGGCGATAGCACGAAAGATGATCGACCTGGCGAAGGCCGGCGACACGACCGCGGCAAAGCTGGTCTATGATCGTTCGTTAGGCCCGTGCGAAGCTTTCGACGTGGTAGCAGAACTGGCCGAGCTACGGGCGGCCGTCGATGCACTCCTAGACAAAGGACAACTGAAGTGAGAAGAGAAATAACGCAACTACGGTCAGACGTGGAAAGGCTCGTCGGCAGCGGCAGCGATGCCGACGAGGAAATCTATTGGGAAGCCCAACGGGCGGCCCAAGATGTTTTCCTGCGCGATCCAGTGACGCGGAAAGCGATATTGTCGCATAGTGAAAAATATCTATGCGACACCAGCCCCCATAAGCTAGCCCTGAAGGGCATGAACACAGAACAACGAATCGCGGCGATGGATAAAGCTTGGACGGAGGACAACCCCTGGCCCGGTTTTGAATCGCTCGTTGAAGAATTCGTCACTCAGCTAAAGACGAAGGGCGTCATCACGCCCCCCCCTCGCGTGGGCGAGTTGTCCGGCGTCCCTGCCGAGACTGCGGAGGAGGAGGAGGGGCAACTTGACTTCCCCAAGACGGAACCCGAGAAAGATCAATAAGCGTCGGCAGGTGTTTGACGATCGGCTTCTACTGTTCAGAGCCGACCCGTTTTGAGATCACCGCAAGGCGAGCCTGTCCGACGTTGGCCCCAGGCCGGTAAGTTGCTTTCGGTTTTGCGACTGCCGGCCCGGCGGCCGGATACACACGAATCGCGTAAGACGCGATTCTGAGGGGTAGAGGCGACGGACGGCAAAGCATCGACCCAAGGGCAGAACGTGGCAGGATGGGGCAGAATTGGAGGCCGGATACGGGGAAATCGGATACATGATGCTACGGTCCTATCCGTTTTGCCGAGTGTTTTGCCCGACAGTACCCAAAACCGTACCCGCCGTGGTATTGACGGGATGGAAGAAAAGCCGATAATTACTCTTGTGCGGTTGAAACATCTTGACCGCCAAGGGCTGATTACCCTTACTTGTGATTCTAAGATGGTTTCCGAAAAACAGGCCCCGGGCCGTGGTATCCGTGCGTATGTTCAAGCGTTGACCCGCAAAGGCGGCGAGCAAGGCATATGCGGCAGTCACAAGCTGCTAATCAACGGGTATCACGGCCCGCGGTCTTTCTTGGAAGGGTTTGTCCTATGACAAGCAAGATTCACGTTCACGTGGTCCAATACCCGGACTGCAAGAACCTCAGTCTGCGGTATCGCGACCCGACAACCGGGAAGCAAGTCCGCAAGTCTGCCGGCACGGCCAGCAAGGCGGAAGCCCGGCGGCTGGCTCATACGTGGGAAGCTGATTTGAACGAAGGTAGAGACCGGGGCCGGCACGGTACAACGTGGCAGCAATTCCGGCAGCGGTATGAAGATGAAGTTGTCCCTTCATTGGCCGACAGGACCGGGCACAAGATCGGCACCACGTTCAATCTGGTCGAAAAGTATCTGCCGATGGTTGCCAATGGGAAGTTGACCGACTTGACCGCGGAAGCCCTCTCGCAATTTCAACAGGGGTTGCGGGCGGGCGGCCGGGCGGAATCCACAACGGCAGGATACTTGGCACACTTGAAAGCGGCGTTGGCTTGGGCGGTCGATATGGGGCTGATTACCCAACAGCCGACGATTCGCAAACCGAAGCGAGCCAAGAAGGGCGGCAGGAAGATGAAGGGGCGGCCAGTCACCGGGGAGGAATTTGACCGGATGCTTGCCACCATCCCCGCGGCCCTGGCAGAGTGGCGCCGTCGCCGTCGAGACATGGCACGGAAGGCGGCGCGAAAAAAAGGGCTGGCAGAACACAAGACGCAAACCGACTCCATCCCCGTGGAAGTTGACCCGGCCGCTGTCGAATCGTGGCGGCACTACCTGCGCGGCTTGTGGTTCTCTGGCCTGCGGCTGGAGGAAAGCTTGGTTCTCAGTTGGGACCGCAGTGACCGCCCCCGCGTTGACCTATCAGCGGAAGTCCCGTTGCTCTCAATTCCCGCGGAGTGGCAAAAGGCAGATCGGGACACCCTGACCACCGTGACCCCCGACTTCGCCAAGTTCCTTTTGCAGACTCCCCCCGAGCAACGGCACGGCACGGTATGCCACCCCATGATGCCCGGCGGCGTTGCCCGATATGACCAAGCCGGGAAGATGGTCAGTCTGATTGGTGAATTGGCCCGCGTTGTAGTTCATACCCACCCCAAGACGGGGAGGGTCAAGTACGCTTCCGCCCATGACCTGCGGCGGTCCTTTGGTACGCGATGGTCAAAGGTGGTCAGTGCATCCGAATTGCAGGATATGATGCGCCATGCCGACTATCACACTACCCAAGCGTACTACGTTGACAACAAGGCCGTTGACCTTGCCCGGAGCATTTGGCGGAAGGCCGGGGTTGATTTGGGTACGGTTTTGGGTACTGTTGACGATTCCGGCGACGATTCCGCGGTTAGTGCAGGCGACTCAACTCCCGATGGGAAAAAGGCTTAGTGAAGTAGGACCGGTAGGATTCGAACCTACAACCAAGGGATTATGAGTCCCCTGCTCTAACCGTTGAGCTACGGTCCCTAAGTGCTATTTTTCAACAACTTACGACATTTCCGGTCTACACTATCAACGGGGGGGTTGTTGTTGGTTTATTGTTCGCGGCCATCTTGGATCTTGGCAGCCGAATTTCTGCCATAGTTCGTCGCTTACATCGGCCGCATTCTGGGGCCTTGCCTTGGGGATTGCGAGAATAACCCGTCCGTATTCTCCGGTGGCGATTGCCCTAGACTTCGCTTGTGGCACTTTTGACTTCTTGGGCATCACGATAGCGGGGGACACGATCAACGGCCCGATTGAAGCGCCCCAGTTCATCGCCGCCTTGATATGCCGCAGCTTTTCAGGGTCCTCCGCCAAGTTTGTGGTGCGGGCGTCTCGCCTGCCTGGTTCAACCACAACATCTTGGGCAGGCGGGACGCCCGGACCACAATTATCCGCAAACCCGGCGGAGAGCCCTTTTTAGCTTGCGTGACGGTGACAACATATCCGATGCTAACTCTCTTTGCAGTTCACCAGCCAATCTCTTGGCCTCACGCCGATCCTGAGTGAAGGGTGTTATTATCGGACTTCGTGCCCTAAAAGTCAACAGGGCACGAAAAAGTCTGCTACTAATCTCGCAATGGGTTTCTCGATGATTAGGCCCGTCCTTCAGATTGCGGATTATTAGGAACGAATATCGAACCGCGTGCGTCGAATAGACAGTTCTTACCCCAAGGGAGTTAAAACCATGTGTCACAAAGCATTTCTACGAGCGATTGTTGCGCTATCCTGCCTCTTGCCAGCGGCTACCCATGCGGGGGCAATTTTCCTGCCCGGCAAGCTGGCCGAGGGGAAATTTGTCGCCAATCGAGAGGCCAAAGGCCCTGACTACAGCGTCCAGTACAGCACGGTTACTGCCGCCGTGGATGATGGAACGGCCCAAGTAAAGATCGAGGAGACCCTTGTTGGGCCGGAAATACCCCTCGATACAGTCTGCTTGATCCCCCTGCCCGAAGGTGCAGACGGTCGGAACGCCGTCGTCTTGGCGGGTATCCCCTCCGGCGACCACAGGCCGCTATCGGCTGCCCGATTCCTGGAGCCTGCCGAAGCGCAGCAGATCTATGAAGCTGCGGCACGCGGCCTGGACAACGTGGCGATCCTGGCCCTCAGCGGCCGGCCGGCACTGATCGTGCCCGAGTTCCGCCTGCAGGGCAAGGTCGAAATTTCGGTCGAGTTCCGTCAAAAGGTTCGGCAACAGGGCGGCCTTTGTCGCCTGGAATGCCCTATGCCCGTCGCTGGGTTTGCGCGCGGTCCCGTTGCCCGGCTTTCCGCCAGCGTGACCCTTGCCAGCAAGGAGCCTCTGCGAGCAATCTTCTGTCCCACGCACACGGCCACGATTGATCGTAACGGCCTTCACAAGGCAGTCGCCCGAGTCAAGGCTGACAACTACTCGGGTACGGACGACCTGCGCCTGCTATGGGTGGCCGACAAGGACGACCTGGGTTTGCGGGTGCTGGCCTGTAAGCCCGACGCGGCGGAGGATGGCTACTTCCTGCTCGTGGGCAATCCCACTGGCAGTACACATGCGGAACCGGCCGCGGAAAAAGACGTGACCTTCGTGCTCGACACGAGCGGCTCCATGCGGGGCGAGAAGATCGAACAGGCCCGGGCGGCAATCGACTACTGCCTGGGGCAGATTAACGCAGGCGACCGATTCAATATCGTCACCTTCGGCACCGAAGTGGCCAGTTTTCGCGATGCGCCGGCCGCCGGTTCGCAAGCCAACGTCGCGGCGGCGAGGGAATTCATCGACAACCTAGTGGCCAAGGGCGAAACGAATATCAGCGGAGCTTTGGTCAAGGCCTTGGGCGGTGAGAGAACCAGCAGGCCCCCCATTGTCATCTTTCTTACCGACGGGACACCTACTGTTGGCGAATTGATCCCCGAGTGAATCGTCACGGTCGCCAAGCAGGCAAACACGTCCGGGGCAAGAATCTTCATCATGGGGTTAGGGCACGACGTCAACGCCCATCTACTCGACAAACTGGCCGAAGCGACCGGCGGGAGCAGCGAATACATCGTACCGGGCGAAGAAATCGATGCCAAGGTGGCTGGCCTCTATGATCGCTTGGCCCATCCCGTGCTGACTGATGTTGAAGTACACTTCGGCCAACTGCCTACGAATTCCGTCTATCCCCAGAAGTTGCCGACCCTCTTCCGCGGCAGCGAGGTGATGGTTTTCGGCCGATACCGCGACGGCGGAAAGCAGACTTTCTCCGTTGCCGGAAAACTCGGCGACAAGCCGGTCGAGTACGCTTGCACGGCCAACCTGCCCGAGAAACCAACCGACAGCGGCAACGATTTCGTGGCACCCCTCTGGGCCGCGCGAAAGATCGGCTTCCTACTCCAGGAAATCCGCCTTCATGGCGCAAATGACGAACTGATCGGCGAGGTCGTGCGGCTGAGCAAGCGGTTCGGCATCGTGACCGAATACACAACCTTCCTCGCGACCGCCAGGGGCGAAGTATCGGCAGGCGAGGCTCTGGGTATGGCTAAAAATCAGATGGGGATGGCCGCCGAGCAGAAAGCGGGCAAGTGGGCCGTGAACCAGGCCCGCAACGATCAACAACTCCAGCAGCGCGGCGTCGCTGGGGCGCAGGCCAATTCCTACTTCGACCGCCGCGGCAACGTGGTGACCACGGAGAATATCCGCCAGGTGGGACGCCGGGTCTTTTACCTTCGCGACGGCCAATGGGTCGAGAGCGAAGATGCCGGCAAACGCAAGACACGCGTGGTCAAGGTCGATGACAAGGAGTATCAAGACCTGGTACGAAATCACCGCGACTTCGCCCAATCGCAGCAGCTTGGCTGGGCCGTGCAAATGAACATCGGTGACGAACGGATTGTCGTCGAAAAGAATGGCCAGCAAAAAGACGAACAACTCCGCCGGCAAGCACCTCATGAGCAAATTGAAGAGTCGCAACAGCAGTTGCAGCAGCAACAGTTGCCCATGAACCAAATGCAGCAGTTCCGTAACCAAGTGCCGCGAAACCTTAACCAGGTGCCACAAAACCGCAAAGCGTTGCAGCAGGAGCCGAAACAATGATCCGAACTCTATCAATCCTCAAAGTAGCAGGCACACTCCGTGTGCCGTCCGCCCTATCAGCCCTCGCCCTCTTCGCCGTCGCGCTCATGCCGCACACCGGGTTTGCCCAGATACAGAACCTTCAGAACCGCGTCAATTCGGCAATGCCTCGTGCATCAGGCGGACAGCAAGCCGTCCACGAGCCATTCAGCGGGCCGATCACCGCCGCCAAGATTCGCATCGCCATCGACGACGCCGTAATGTACCTTCGCAATTGCCAAACGCCCGCCGGATCGATCGGCGAGGGCTATGGGTATCCCGGCGGACCGACCGGGCTGGCCTCGCTAGCCATGCTGGCTGCTGGCGCAGATCCGGCCGCCGACGATCAACTGAATAAAGCCCTTGATTGGCTGGCCAAACAAGAGACGAACAACACCTACGTCCGCGGCATTCGCGCCAACGTCTGGGAATACGCACTCCGCAAGGCCCCCTACGACGTGCGGCTCCGCAGTCTGCTTAAGGCCGATTTCGAGTGGCTCCTGGCCGCGCTGGGCGACCGCGAGGGCTGGCGTTACAACATGGAATCCCGCGATTGGGACAACTCATGCACGCAGTACGGCGTGCTGGGCTTATGGGCCGCCGCCCGGGCAGGATTTGAGCCGGGCGACAAGTTTTGGGTCACGATGTCAAAACACTTCCGTAGTTGCCAAACCGCCGACGGTGGTTGGGGATACGTGGGCCATGCTGGGCCCACGCCCAACATGGCCACCGCCGGGCTGGCCAGCATGTTCCTGGTTTTCGACATGTACCACGCCCGCCACGCGTATCGTGCGGATAAGCCCGACACCTTCGCACAGGGCGAGGCGGCCGAGGTGCTTGCTTCACTCGATCGGGGCATGAACTGGCTCGGAAAGGCCCAAGGCAACAAGAACGACGGCTACTACCTTTACGGCATCGAACGTACCGGCGTGGCGGGAGGCCGGAAGTATATCGGCGGCGAAGACTGGTTCGCGCGCGGGGCCGAGGTCGTGCTCAAGTCCCAGTGCCGCGACGGTTCCATTCCGCTTGGACGTTGGGGCGGGCCGCCGGTCAGCACTTCGTTCTGCACGATGTTTCTGGTTTACGGCGGGGCACCGCTGGCCATGGAAAAACTCCGCTACGGCGAAGGGCAGGACTGGAATCTCAATCCCCGCGATGTGGCCAACCTGAGCAAGTTTCTCTGGTCGGCCTACGAGCGGCCGATGAACTGGCAAGTGGTTTCGGTCGATGCCAAAGACGAGTTTGAAGCGCCGATCCTCTTCCTCAGCGGCTCGAAGCCGGTCCATTTCACCGAGGAGCAGATGCTCAAGCTGCGCGATTACATTCTCGGCGGCGGCACAATCCTCGCCGAGCCGAGCGACCACAGTCCGGAGTTTGCCCAATCGATGGAGGAATTGGTGCGGATGATGTTTCCCAAGCGGTATTACCCGGACTACGAATTGAAGCTGCTCCCGCCCGACCACGGCATCTACACGGTGGTGAAGCAGGATTGGAAAGATCTTCCGCGGCTGCGGGGAGTTTCCGACGGATCGAGAACATTCTTTATCCTCTCGGACGAGTACTTGGCGGCAGACTGGCAGACGAATCGCTCGACGAGCAACGCCTTCAATCTGGCCACGAACCTGCTATTCTACGCGACCGATCTCGGCGAGTTGGAAGGAAAATTCGCCTCGATGCTGCCCAACAGCCCGCCAGCCAAAGCCCGCAAAGAGATATTCAAGGTCGCCCGGGGACGGTTCGATGGCGGCCAGCAGCAGCCGTTTGATTGGGATGCGGCAAACCAGTGCTGGAAGAAGTTTGCGCCCTACGCGCAGCATGTCACCGGCTGCAAGTTGGAGGAGGTTGCGCCGGTCCGCCTGGGGGTTGATCCACTCGATGGCATTCGCTTGCTGCACCTCACCGGGCGGAACAAGCTTGTTCTGACCGAGGGCCAGCGGGCAGCCCTCAAGCAGTTCGTGGCTGCGGGCGGCACAATCTTGGTCGATGCCTATGCCGGCTCCTCGACCTTCGCAGCCTCCGCGCGGGTGGAGATTGAAGGGATCTTCGGCCCGCTCGAACCGCTTTCTGCCGACCATCCGCTAGCCGAAGGCCGCTTTGAAGGCGGGGCCGATCTGTCGCTGGTCACGTTCAAACTTCCAGCGAGGCAACTCCTTCGCCGGCAGGGCGAAACGCCCCGCAGCCAGCGGTTGCTTGTCGCCCGTATGAAGAATCGCCCCGTCGTTCTATTTTCCCCGTTCGATCTGACCGCAGCGATGGCCGGCATCGGGAACTACCGCTCGCTCGGCTACAAGGCCGACTCCGCCCGCAAGATCGTCGCCAACTTAGTGGCCTACCTGATGCTGGATTGAACTTAGGAAACGGTTGCGCCATTTTTTGGCTCTTCCGGTTCTAGGTACAGATGTGTTGCCACTTCTCTTGCCGGTTGAAACGCGAACTCAAAGTCACCCTAAACGGAATTATCGGCACAGAAGCTCCCTGCGGCACAACGGGCGACCACCAAGGCTCAACACCGCGTGTAACATCCGCCGATTCCTTCCGTTATCCCGCTTGCGCGGGTTGCGACGTAAATGCACGGCGATTCGATTTTTCGGCTCTCCGCCGGGTTTGCGGATAATTGTGGTGCGGGCGTCCCGCCTGCCCAAGATGTTGTGGTTGAACCAGGCAGGCGAGACGCCCGCACCACGAACTTGGCGGAAAGCCGTTTTTTCCTTGGCCGACCCCCTAAGGTCGGGAGAGTGTAATGCCCCTGCGTAATGTATTTGTTGTTTGTCTGGAGCTGGCATGGTACTTTGTGGCCGCCACGATCCTTGCCGGGCCTGCCTTCGCACAGGAAATCCCCGCGCCGCCGGCTCAGCAGGATGCCCTGGAGACGTTGGCAGACGCCTGGCAGATTGCGCTCTCCGGCGACCAGCGCGTCGAGGCCGGACAGTGGAATGTGGCATCGGCCCAAAGTTCATGGGCAGCAGCTCGGGCGGAACGGATGCCATCGCTAACCCTCGGGGCCGACTACTATGCCTTGAGCGATCAGCCTGCCATTCAGGTGAACTTGGCACCCCTGCCGTTCGTGGCGCAACAGCCGCTTGTCAATCGTGACAGCGCCGGTGCCCACGGCATCGTGACGCAACCACTCTACACCTCGGGACGGATCACCTCCGGCATCGCGGCAGCCCAATCGCAAGTATCTGCCAACCGCGCCGATCTCTGTCGCACCATGCTGGATGTGAAGATGAACGTGGCCGAGTGCTTCGTTGCCGTCCTCTCGGCAGCTCGGTTCGTGGAAGTCACCCAATCGAGGGTGGCCAGCCTCACCGCCCATCGCCGCGACGTGGCCAGCTTGTTCGAGAAGGGACTTGTGTCGAAGAACGATTACCTTGCTGGGGAAGTGGCTTTGGCCGATGCCCAACAGAAAGCACTCGACACGGCCAATAAACTGGAACTGGCCCGGGCCGCCTACAACCGCGCCTTGGGACGCTCTTTGACGGAAAAAGTACAACTAGCCGAGTTGCAGGACGACGGTGCCCGATCGGATTCCGACAGCCTCACGGCTCAGGCCATGCAGCAGCGGCCAGAATTGGCCACTCTCGCCTCTCAAGCCAGGGCCTTGCAGCAGCAGGCCGAAAGCGAACGGGGCAAAACCGGTCCCCAGGTCCAAGTTCAGGGTGGCTACATCTATCAAGAGAATCGTTACATTGATCCCAACGGAGTGGCGGGTGTGCTGGTCGGTGTGGAGTGGAACGTCCTCGATCTGGGCCGCGCTCGCAGCCGAGCCAACGCCTTGGGCGACAAGGCCGAGTCCGTGATCCGTCTGCGTCGCGACGCCGAATCGATGATCGCCTTGGAGGTCCGGCAGCGTTGGCTCGAATTGGAAACGGCCCGGCAGCGTGTGATCGTCGCCCGACAAGCAACCGCCCATGCCGATGAGAACCTCCGCGTTGCCCGCGACCGTTACCAACATCAAGTGGGAACGAATACCGAGGTACTCGACGCAGAATCGCTCCGCGTTCAGGCCTACACGAACCTATACGACAGTTCTTATCAGGCCGTGCTCGTCGGTCTCAGGCTGCGCCGGGCAGTGGGAACGCTGTAAATTTTTTGTAGCTACTGCCCTTGACGAATGATACAGCTTGCGTTACTATTGTAACATGAGCATCGACCAAACGGCAGAAAAAATCGCTCTTGCGGCGTTGAAAGTCATACTCGATCGAGGGATTAAGCGATCGAGTCTCACGGATGTGGCTTTCGAGGCCGGAGTAACGCGGGTTACCATCTATCGCTACTTTGGCGACAAACAGGGGTTGGTTCGGGCCGTTTGCCGTCGTGTGGGCGAGATCTTTCAGCGGGTGGCCGCCGGTGAACCGCAAGATACCTTTGCGCAGATTGACGATCGCTTGAATCGCCTGGGCATGGAACTTGGCTGCTTGCCGCAAGGAAATCTCTTAACGCGGTTCGAGGAGATCCACCGCCTGTATCCCGAGTGTTACGAAGAGTTCCGCGCGACAAAGCAAGACGCCCTCGATCAGTTTTTCCAACAGGCTCTGGCGGCCGCCGCGCGGGAACACACCTTACGCGACGGCATCAATCTGGCGGTCGTCAAGGCCATGTTCGGGACCTCCGTGGGCCTGATCGAGAACCCGTCGCTGATTGCCTCGAACGTGCCCTTGACGGAAATCTGTTCGACCGTGACGGAGGTATTTCGTCACGGAATGTTGAAAGCACTTTGATGCGAAGGTAACCAAATGTTGAACTCCCATCGACTCCGAGAAACCGTTCACGGCTGCTTATGCAAAGTAGCAGGCACACTCCGTGTGCCGCAGGTTTTTACAGAATCTTTAAGCTTCTGGCGGACGGCACACGGAGTGTGCCTGCTGAACCGTGTACCCATTCCCGCGCAGAAAGAAGCTTTCGGCTTCTGGCGGACGGCACACGGAGTGTGCCTGCTACTTTTCTTGCTCATGTTGTCGCTCGGCTGTCATCGCCGCTCGCCTGAGGCGCCGCTGCCCGTGGCGGTGCAAGTGGCGACGCTGAAACGCGAGGATATTGCGAGCCAATCGCGATTTACCGCGACGGTCCGCGAGCAGCAGCGGATCGAGTTGTCGTTCAAGGTGCCGGGCACGGTCTTGTCGCTCCTACAGGTTTCAGGGCTGGATGGCAAGCCGCGCGACGTCCACGAAGGCGACGAGGTGGTTGCCGATCCCGCTGGCCCGTTGGCTAGTCTCGACGGCTCCGACTATCAACGGCGTCTGGAGATGACCCGCGATCGCCTGGCCCAAGCCCAGGCCCGGCAGCGTGCGACCGAGGCGACGGTGACGGCGGTGCGGGCGAATTTCGATCGGATGAAAGCCCTACGGCAGCGCGAGTCGGTGACCCAGCAGGCGTTTGAAGACGTGCAGGCCCGCCGCGATTCGGCCGATGCCGAGTTGGATGGTTCGCGTCGTGAGGTCTCGGCGGCGACCACCGCCCTGCAACAGGCTGAAGACGATCGCAAAAACTGTGCGCTGAGCTTGCCGATCACCAAGGCAACCGTTTCCCGTAAGTATGTGGAAAACGGCGAACGCGTCCAGGCCGGGCAACCTGTCTTCCAGGTCATGGATCTGGCCACGTTGCGCGTTGCCTTCGGCGTGCCGGATACCAAGGTGAACCAGTTCAGTCCAGGCCAGACGATGACCGTCCTGGCCGACGCCTACCCCGGCGAACGGTTCGTCGGCCGGGTGTCGAAGATTCTGCCCGCAGCCGACCTGCGAACGCGGAGCTTCGAGGTGGAAGTGACGATTGAGCATCCGCGTGGCCTGCGGCCGGGCATGATCGTCACGCTGATCACCGGCCGGCAAGAGAGCCTGATCCTTCTGCCGATGACGGCCATCGGGCGTGGTGAAACACCGGCGGAAATGACGGTTTTCGTGATTTTTGAAGAAGACGGCCGCAAGGTGGCCCGTCGTTGCCGCGTCGAACTGGGCGGCGTGTACGACAATCGCATCCGCCTGATCGAGACAGGCAGTAAGGTTATTGAGGGCCAGATGATTGTCGTGACGGGCGCGTTCCGCCTAACCGAAGGCCAGGAAGTTCGCCCGTTGGAGTCCCAGGAACCGACCTTGCGCATCGGAATGTAAACCATGACGACTTCGCAATTTTTCGTTTACAAACGGCCCGTGGCATGGACCCTACTCGTGGCCACGCTCGCCTGGGGCTACTTTGCCTACCGGGCCATGCCGCAACGACACGACCCAATCATCCCCATCCGCATCGCCACCGTGATCACGATCTATCCCGGCGCCGATGCCGAGAAGGTCGAGCGCGAGGTCACGCGGAAGATCGAGAAGCAGGTAGCGTTGTGTGAGAATGTGGAGAAAGTCCGTTCCCTGAGCCGGCAGAATCTCTCCGTGGTCTTTGTTGATTTGTTCGACCGCGTCAAGAATCCCGAGCAGGTGTGGCAGGATCTGCAAGGCCGGCTGGACTCGATCACCGATCTGCCCACGGTTGCCGGGCGACCCGTCCGTCCGCAAATCAATAAGGATTTCGGCGAGACGGTAGCCATGATGCTCACGATCTCCAGTCCCAAGGTTTCCGACTTTGAAATCAGCCAGCGGGCACGCAGCATCCGCGAGGTCGTAAGTGGTTTTCGCCACGGCCGACCAGAGCCGTTCCGCCGCGACCGCCTCACGGCCGTACTGGTCTATCCGAACACGGTGGGGCGGTCGTATGTCGTCTGGCTGGGCCATAGCCTTTTACAGCGACTCACCGAGCGAGGGCTGATCGAAGACGGCCATGTGGTCGAAGCCCCCAGCACCGGCTGCCTCGATTTCCAACTGGTCGCCGGCAAGCGCGATGAAGAGTTGATCCGCGAGAGCCAGCTTTGGGAGCGCGATACGATTGGCACCGGGATATCGCACCCCGACATGTGGAAGGGAATCCTCGTTCGCGACCTGGCCGACTTGGAATCGAAGCTGGGCGCGAATCCTCGCGATCCGCTCGACCGAGCCGACCGCTATAGCTATCGCGAACTGCGGCGTTTCGCCGATGCCATTCGCGACCGATTGAAGCAGTATTCCACCGTGGGAAAGATCGACGAGACGGGCACGCAGGACGAGGCCATCTATCTCTATTACAGCAGCCGGCGATTCAGCGGGTTGGACCTGTCGCCGCAGATGGTTGCGGCTCGGCTGGAACGGCGGAACATCAACCTGCCCGGCGGGCGATTGGAGACGCCGCAGCAAACCTTCGTGTTGCAGCCCAGCGGCGAGTTCAAGAGCGAGCAGGAACTTGGCGAGGTGCCGATCGACGTGCAAGGAGGCCATCCGACGTGCCTTCGTGACCTGGTCGATATCGTCCGCGGCTACGAAGATCCGCCGGGAGTGATGAACTTCCGCTCGGTGAAGGTCGATGCCCACGATCCGCCCGAGCGCAAGCTGCCCGGCGAACTGACCCATGGCCTGTTGGGGAATGGCGACGAAAACCGGCCTCTGCCCAGCAACACAAAGCTGCAAACCACGCGTGCCGTCACGCTGGCTCTGCGGCAGATCAAGGGCACGCAGATCGACGCCTTTGCCCGCGATGTACAAGCGGCACTGGATTCGCTCAAGGGCGTGCTGCCCAGCGATCTGCAAATTGAGCGCACGCACAACGAACCGGCGGAGGTCAAGGAGAAGATCCGGCAGTTTGATCAGAACCTGATCGCGGCGGTCATGATCGTGGTCCTGGTGGCCATGGTCTTCATGGAATGGCGGAGCGCCCTGCTGGTCGCATTTTCCATTCCACTCACCTGCGCCATGACGCTGGGCATCTGCCAACTGCTCGGCATCGACCTGCAACAGGTGTCGATCGCCGCCATGATCATCGCCTTGGGGCTGCTGGTCGATGATCCCGTTGTGGCCGGCGATGCGATCAACCGCGAGCTGGCCCATGGGCAGCGGCGCGATGTGGCCGCATGGCTGGGTCCGCAGAAACTAGCCCGGGCTATCCTTTATGCCACCGTGACCAACTGCGTGGCGTTCCTGCCTTTGCTGCTCGTGCAGGGCAAGACGGGCGAGTTCATCTACTCGCTGCCCGTGGTGGTCACGGCTTCCTTGATCAGCAGCCGAATCGTATCGATGACCTTCATGCCGTTGCTGGGATACTACCTCTTGCGCGGGCAGAAAGGAATGGAGTCGGACGCAGGTGCCAAGGGTTGGAACGCGATCGTGGCGCGGAGCTACCGGCGGTTTGCCGGTTGGTGCCTCGCTCACAAGGCAGTGACCTTGATGACCTGTGCCTTGGCCTTGTTCGGTGGCGCGGCCCTTTTGCCGCTGTTGGGCACGGCTTTCTTCCCCAAGGACCTGCACGGGGTATTCAGTGTCAATGTCTATCTGGCCGAAGGCTCGCCCATCCGCCAGACCCGCGAGGAGACACTCAAGGTCATCCGCGCCATCGAGGAGCTGGAAGGCGACAAGGTCCGCTCCTATACGACTTTCGTCGGCCAGGGCGGGCCGCGATTCTGGCTCTCGATCGTGCCCGAGCAACGGGCCGATAACTACGCCCAGATTCTCGTGCATACGCTCCATGTTCGCGACACGGCACCCTTGGTGGCGCGGCTGAAGCGAGAACTGCCGCCGGCCATAGCCGCCGCCCGGGTGACGATTGAACAGTTGGAAACCGGTCCGCCGATTGGCGTGCCGGTGCAGATCCGCCTTTTCGGCGACGACACCGAAACCCTCCGCAAGATGGCTGCCGAGACCAAGCAGCAACTTCGCGAGATCCCCGGCACCGACAACATTCACGACGATTGGGACGCCGAGACGTTCCAAATCCCCGTTGCCATCAAGACCGACAAGGCCAACCTGGCGGGCATCACCAACGAAGACGTGGCCATCCTCTTGCAGACCAGTCTGTCCGGCGCAACGCTGACTTACCTTCGTGAGCAAGACCGCATGGTGCCGATCATCTTCCGACTGCGGAGCGACGAGCGCGCGCGGATCGAAGAGATCAACGACCTGGATGCCGTCAGCAGCGCAACCAACGCCCGGGTGCCCATCAGCCAGATCGTCGAGCTATCCGTAAAGCTAGCTTCGCCGAAGATCTGGCGTTGCGATCACCAGCGGTGCATCACGGTGAAGTGCGACACGACGACCGGCGTACTGGCCAGCCGTGTCGTGCGGCAGATCGAGCCGAGCCTGACGCGCACGTCTCGGGCGTGGCCGCCCGGCTGCCGATTCCAGTTCGGCGGCGAGTACGAAGAACAGGTCAAGGGATTTGATTCCGTAACCCTGGCCTTGCTGGTTTCGCTGGCTGCGATTTACCTGGCGTTGGTCTTCCAGTTCAACAGCGTCACGAAACCGTTGGTGGTGTTTGCCGGCGTTCCGTTTGGCATCATCGGCGGCATGATGGGGCTGTTTCCGTTCAGCACGCCGTTTGGATTCATGGCCTTTCTCGGCGTGGCCTCCTTGGCCGGCGTGATCGTGAGCCACGTGATCGTCTTGTTCGACTACATTGAAGAGGCATGTGAGCGAGGCGAACCGTTGCGCCAAGCCGTGATCGATTCCGGTCTCGTGCGGTTGCGGCCGGTATTGGTCACCGTACTGGCGACCGTCGGAGGTCTGATCCCTTTGGCCATCGAAGGCGGTCCGCTCTGGGAGCCGATGTGTTACGTGCAAATCGCCGGGCTGCTTTTGGCCACCGTCGTGACGCTGGGCATCGTTCCGGTGGTGTACGTGTTATTCGTCGAGAACTTGAAGATCATCTGCTGGGAACCCCAGGAACACGACGTTCCGGAAGAAGCCAAAAGCCATTGATTCTTGTCCTTGTCAAAAAGCAGTTTGCAGACCATGGAAGACCCTGCCTTCGAGCCTAGAACAACTCATGGATGTCTCAATCATTATCGTGTCTTACAACACCGCGGAACTTACGGCCGCATGCCTGGAATCCATTTTGGCTTCTCGGCGAGTTAGCTATGAAGTGTTTGTTGTTGATAATGCTTCAAAGGACGGCAGTGCGGAAAGCATCCGAAAGAAATTTCCCACGGTGAAAGTCATTGCGAACGCTACCAATCGTGGATTTGGTGCCGCCAACAATCAGGCGCTGCGCGATTGTACCGGGCGGCATGTCGTTTTCCTTAATCCGGACACGACCGTTGGGCCTGAGTCGCTCGTTAAAATAACCTCGTTCATGGATGCTCACCCGGAGGTGGGGCTGGCTGGCCCCAAGGTGCTTAACACGGATGGCTCGCGTCAGGATTCCGTTTCAAATCGATATCCCGGCCATCGTTATGGAGCGAAGGATATCGGACCTCTGCCGGGAGAAATCGCTTTTGTGCTGGGTGCCTGCCAGATTGCCGGCACGAAGCTGCTGCACAAGCTTGGCGGGTTCGACGAGGATTTCTTCTTGTATGGAGAAGATCAGGATATTTGCCTGAGAATCCGCAAATACGGACTCAAAATTGGATTCATCGAGGAAGCCGTTATCATGCATCACGGCGGCCAAAGTGAGCGAACGACCCTACCGGCAGAGGTCGTCAGAAAAAAGATTCGCGCAGAGCTTCTCTTTTACCGTAAGCACTATCGTCCCGAGACAGTCCGATCAATATGCAAAATGCAGACTCGCCGTGCTGCCTGGAGAATATTCACAAATCGAATATTGCTTGCAGCGGTGCCAAACAAATCGGATGCCTTGGAAAAATTGGCAAGATATCAGGTGATCCTGGAAGAAATGGCCCAATATCCATAGTCGGGACTGGGGGACCTAACGCCGTTGGCGTAGGGAATGAATGGGCACGAGTTCCCAGGGTGGGCTTCTTCCAGGCTTTCATGGCACTAGGTCAGTTTAGAAACTGACGTTTATGCCAAACTCGCCACCGCAGGTTATCATCTGTGGATTGATGTACATCGCCGAAGCCGCGCCTCGCAGAATTACCCGTGGGTTGAGAGTGTAGTATGCGCCAAGCGATGAGGTGGCCCAATCGGAGACCATGGGAACCGCGTCCATCGTGTAAGACGGTGCCACTGTCGAGGAGGTAAGCCAAGCCGTTACGGTACGGTCCTTGCCGGCGCACTCATGGTTCCAGCTCGCTTCCACGAACGGCCGCAGGCGGCCCAGGTCCGCCGATACGCGCCAGCCGAGTTGGCTGACGAACGATTCCCGCGTCTGACCATCAAACGACAGGGCCGTGACGCCGGTGGTGCCGTTTTCGGTGAAGCCATCGACGCGCACCTCTTGCATCACCAAACCCATCACGGGACCGGTGGTGATCTTCCCAAAATTTAAGTCATAGCCGCCGCGCAACGCAAGCGCAAACGACTGTCCCGTGGTGCTGGCGTTGTTCTGGTCGGTAAACACACCCAACGGCACGGAACGCTCAATTCTGTCCTGGAACGAGTCATAGGTCGCTACCGCATTGCCCCACACCGCCCCGGACCGGTAGGCGGCATAAAGGCTCGGTGCCTCTTCTACCTGATTGAAGTGGCCCCCCGTGGAGAATCCCGTCGCCTGGCTATCCGTCGTGAACGCCGCGCCCACGATCAGCCCGCTCGACAACTGATAATCGATGCCCACCGTGCCGCCAAAGGGAGTGCCGGAATCGCCGGTAAAGCCCGTTGCGTGATTGACTTGCAGGCTGTAGACCCCAGCACTCGTCCATGCGTTGAAGCCGCACGGCCCGCGATGTTGCTCGGAAGCATCCATCTGACTCTGGATGGTAGCCGCGCGTGCCCAGCCGCCCTGCACGACGCTTTCCGCCAAGAGGGAAATCTCGCTCGGCGCGATGAGCAGGCTGTAGGTGTAATCCGCCTCGATCGTCTGGCCCGCCGTGGTCAGGTGTACGCCATCGATGAACAGATAGTCTCGCTGTTGGGCGGGGCTGAGAATGTCAAAACAGGCAGTGACGTGGGGGTCGGCAAAAGGAGCATTAATCGCCTGTACCGAATCGCTGGTGAACCCGAAACGGCCTGGATGTTGTACCACGTACTTGAATAAGCTGTCGTTGTCCGCGGGAATGAAGCGTACGCCCTGCGCTACCAGGTCCGTCCACTCAGCTACCCCCGTCGAATAGGAAACCGCATAGGCGGCGGTAGCACTAGAGCTGGTGATAAAACCACCTGGACCGGCAAAAAGTGCCGAGTCATAAGAGTTCCGAACCACGATGGTGCGCGCGCCGGCCGCTTGCAGGCTTGCGACTTTTACTGCCAGGTCTTGTGCCCCATCGCTCAGATAGGTGGGGTGTTCGGATTGCCAGAGGGTGCCTTGACTTAAGACAAATGTCACGTCGTTGTCGCCTGACTTGATGAGGTAGAGAGCATTGGGATTGGCAACGCCGTGGACTTTCGCGAGGTAAATCTCAATCTGAGAAAGAGTGCATACATTATCAGGCACCATCGATTCGTGGTTGACCACCGTCGTTGCGCCGCCGTTGGCATAATTGGTTCCGCCGCCGGGTGCATCAGCCGGCGTGGCGCTCAGGCCAAACTTGTCCGCCAGCATGGTGGTATTCATGACTCCATCCCCGGCGAACCCGCCCGTGAGGCCATTATGGAGGGCGGTCTGCATGGGAATATCGAATGACGAAGTTCCCGACGTCGTAAAAGCGAAATACCCAGTATCCAGGGTGCTATCGCCAAAAATATTGAACTGGTTGAACCCAGCCGCGCCGGCCGTGCCGGGCGCACTGAGGGCGGTGAATAAAAACAAGGCAGCCAAAAGAGCAAACGGTTTCATTTTGGGCATGGCGATAGTCCCAACGATAGAACTGACAAGGGTTTAGGTAAGTTTTTGTGGTGCGGCCGTCCCGGCTGCATGCGCAGGCCAGACGCCTGCACCCCAAGTTGTTTTTGAACGGGTACTAACCGGGGCGAGGCGGTGCAATCCGCAACATCCGTCAAGCCGATACATTCATAAAACTCGTATCGACCGACACGAATTGCCATTCCAGAAAAGAATCCGTTCTCGGAAAAGCTTGCCTATTCCCTAAAGTCAGCCACTAACCCTTGCCAATTGCGGTCCAAAATCCAAGCGTAACGGCCACGACCACCGCTGCGGGCTTCCCACAATTGCCCTACCGCCCGCTTGTGCTGCTCTTCGGGGTCGCTGGCCATCTTCCCCATCTTGTATTCGACAAGCACGATGATGCCGTTTTGCAGTTCCACGAGGAAATCGGGAAAGTATTTTCCCGGCGACTTGGGGAGCCAGAAACCGCCCTGGCTTTCGTGTTCCGTGTTGCGTATCCATCGCAGTACATTCGCGTGACTATCGATCCGGGCCGCGCACTCCGCTTCCTCGCCGTTCATCTCGAAAACCAAATCAAAGGCGTGCTTGCGAAACTTCAGCCCCCCCTGGAAACAACGCGAGGGGCGATAGTTTTCTTCTTCGATGCGAATGGCAAACTCAGCGGATGTCTCGATCGCGTCAGGTTCGTTTCGTATCAACCACTCCGCGGCCCGCCGGATCTGGGAACGGCCATGTTCCGCGACCTTCATTCGCAACCGTTCGGCCAGCATGTGCCGCCGGCGCACGACGATCGGCAAACTCAAACCGCGATCTCGCAAGAGGTGCTCGACCGCCCGATGCAACCAGGGTTGACTTTCTTTGAGCGGCAGCCCCAAAAACGAATCGCCACGATGCAGTTCGCGATCGAGCCAGCGGGTTAACTCGACCGCGCTCCAGTCGTCGCCCTCGCCGATCAGTTCCAACTGCTTCAGACGCACGTCGCCGGTGACCTGCATGACGGTGCGTCCGTCGCGTCCGCCGGGGTTTGCCTCCATGTCGATCGTCACCGCCGTGCCGACACGAATATCCGAGGCGAATTCCCCTTCCGAAAGACCCGGCTCGCAACGTGCCATATCCCAGGCAAAGTTATCGAGTTCCTCCGGCTCGAAGAGGGTTCGGCGGTCGCCTTGCTTCAACGTCAAACGTGGCACAAGCAACGGTTTTGCGTACTGCCCAAGCGGTTTGACGGCAATGCCGACCGGGCGTTCGCGCTCCCAATAGGCTTCCACCGCGGCCCGGTCGGCCGGTTCGGTCAACGCCTCGCAAAGCGTCTGAACCTCGTGCCGGTCCAACAGGTCGCTTACCACCAGCGTATGCGTTGACTCATCGTAGCGGGTTTTCTGCGTCAGTCCTGGCGACAGCGATTGAGGAACGGGCGGACTGTTCAATGGGATCCGCCCTAACCCGAGCCATCCTTCACCCGTCGCCGAGGTAACCCGCAGTGCCTCATCGGCCGATCGGTCGTCGAAACCGCAATTTTGAACCATTCGGTCGCGGAGTTGCATCGCCGTCCGCACCACGTCGTCGCTCAATACAAAAGCATACGCGCGATCGAGGGCCGGCACCCGCGACGGAGTCGCGTTTGGCATCCGCAGGATGCGGCCAATAAGCTGCTCCACCGCGGTGGGCGTCGCTGCGTTGCCGATCGACCCCAGGACATAGGCCAGCGGACAATCCCAGCCTTCCCGCAACTTGTCCACGGTCACGATGTAACGAACCGGGCAATCACCCGCCAGCAGATCTTCCTCGCCAATCTCGTCGATCGTGCCCGTGCAAATCCGCACATGATCCGCGGGCACTTCCAGTTGTTCGAGGAGCGCCGCCTTGACCTTCTCGACCGTGTGCGTTTCCCGCGTCTTTGAACTCGGCTGCGCTTGGATCAGGGCAATCGGACGCGAGAATGGCAACCCTTGCTCCTCATACTCGCGATCGGCGATCGTCTCCAGTTCGTCGCGCCGCTGCACGGTTGCCGCCAACACTTCCAGCCAGTCGCCGCGGCTTTCCAAATCGACCGGCAGCTTGATCATCCCTTCATTCTTGAGTTCCAGCGCGCTGACCGCGTGCAGCACGTTGCTGGCAAAACGAGGATCGGTGGGGTGCCGCGGATCGTGACGCTGCTCCGGAGTGGCGGTCAACTCCAGCACGAATTTTGGACCAAAGCGGGCCAGCGATTCAAACGACGTCGGCGTGCGGGCATTGTGGGCCTCGTCCATAATCACGATCGGCCGCCGCAATCGCAGGGCGTTGGCCAGCGAAAGATTCACCAGCCCGTTCTCATCGCAGGCAAGGTCGGCGCGGAGATGAACGGGCAGATTTTGGAAGGCCTCTTGCAAATAGCCGTTGTCGCGGTAGATTCGCCGCGTACTTGCCAATTCCTCCCCGCCCGGTTCGTCCCGCAGACGATATGATTGAATCGTAGTCACGATCACCAGCGCCGTTTCCTTCGATCGCACGATTCCCGATTTGGTCAACGCTTCCTCCAGCGTGACCACTTCCACGGAACAGGCCAGCGATTCCTCCAGGGCCAGGCGATAGGGATGCGTCGGCCGACGCAAGGCCCGCAAGGTTTGGTCGCGAATCGTCGTGCTGGGCGTGATCCAGAGGCAGGCTGGTTGATCGGTCCCTAGCAGGGCGCGGCCGATCTCACCGATCGACTCCGCCGCCAACAAGGTTTTGCCACCTCCGGTGGGCAGTCGCAGGCAGATGTAGGGCACGCCTTCAAAACCGGGCGCGGTGTAGTACTGATCACGGCCCGTCACCGTGCGGAATGCCTCATGTTCGGCCCGTGCCTCGCCGAGTACCTCGCGCCGACGAACCTCACGGCAATACTCCGTCAAGATATGGAGCGTCTCTTTTTGATATTCTTTCAGGGGCAGTCGTGTCATGGTTGATCGGCTCCGCGTAAAGAATACGGAATCTGGCGGAAGGTCACGTCCTCGCGGCGAAGCGTGGCTTCGCCGAGGCGGCATGCCTCGCCGTAGACGACCCTCGGGCCACGTCCGGCGGGGTGCGGCGGCAAATGGGCGAGCACCGCGCCGGTCAAGACATTGCCGCCCGCGGGACGGCGATCGCCCAAAACGCCGTTATAGAGCAGGTAAATCGCCTGGCCGTTGTGTACGCCCAACAGTGGGCAATCCTTCCGCGGCTGCTTCGGTGCCGGCACGCCCGTCGCCAACAGATAGACGTAGCGAGCCAGATCGGCAAACGGCACCTCGCCATTGACGTTGCCGTCGGCGTCTAGCAATGTGCGGCCCAGACGACAGTAGCGAAAGCCGGAACCAAGGGGATTAACTTCATTCCGCCCAGTGATCACAACTTTGAGCCTTTGCGCGGTCACGTCTCCGCAGATAGCATTATCCAATTCGACGAGCACAAATCGCCGACATCCTCCATCCGCCTTATTCAAATCCAAGACGGCATGTCCTGTACTGCCACTCCCGGCAAACGAATCCATTACCAGGGAGTCTTTGTCGGTTGCGATTTGCAGAATGCGCTGAATAAGCCGGATCGGTTTTGGTGTCGAGAAGTCAAGGCGGTCATCGCTTATCCAGTCACGAAGTTCTCTTCTAGCTTCCTGGTTGTCACCTGCGAATTCTCTTGTCCACCAAGTAGTTGGGACGACACCTTCTGCAACCTCAGAAAGAAACTTCTTTACGCGAGGGCGCGTTCTGGTTCCATTGCCCCAGGAAACACGATTGTCCGCGGCATTGCGAGAGTGCGCAGCCTCGTCAAATGCCCACACTCGTCTCCGCGATGGCCAGACCTGTTCGCCAGTGTGCGGATTGGTAATTGCATAGAACAGGTTCGGTCGTTCATCTGCGGTTTTATTGCAGGTGTAATCAGCCGAAGTCCACGGGCCTCGGGGGTCATTATCTGAATTGCTGTAGCGAGAATTCTGAGCTGCTTCTCGAGGCAAGAGACTGCGATCCCAGCCGTTGGAGTCATCCCGGCTCAGCTTGGCTCGCTTCGCATAGACAACAATGTAATCGTGCATGTCTGATAAGTTGATTGCATCGTTTTGTGGCGATTGTTTCTTCTGCCATATTATTGTTGCAATAAAGTTTTGTGGGCCAAATATCTCGTCTAAAATATGCCGCAAATTGTGAACTTCATGGTCCGCGATACTCACGAAGATTGCCCCATCCTCGCGCAGAAACTCCCTGAGCAGTGCCAACCTTGGGTACATCATGCAGAGCCATTTATCGTGGCGGCAGAGGTCTTCGGCCTCTTTACCGACGACGTCGCCGAGCCATTTGCGGATTCGCGGGTCGTTGACGTTGTCGTTGTAGACCCAGCTCTCATTGCCCGTGTTGTAGGGCGGATCGATGTAAATGCACTTGACCTGCCCGCGATAGCGAGGCAAGAGGGCCTTCAGGGCCTCCAGGTTGTCGCCCTCAATCAACAGGTTTTCCGCCTCGGGATCGCCCACCGAGAGTTCTCGGTCACATTCCAGCAGCCGAGTCGGCACGTGTCGATGATGCTCGACAACCGCCTCTTTTCCAATCCAATTCAGCGTAGGCATCCGTTCAAGTCCAAGTAGGGTGGCGTCGGGTAGTCTCGATGGGTGCCATGCGTAGCATGGTCGGCGAATCCCGGCATGGTCACGTCAACGGCATCGTGCCGCGGCTTTGGTCGACGATCGCTAGCCGCTCAGCCCCAGTTGGCGTTTGACCTCATCCAGGGGGACCGTTTTGGCCTGCTTGGCTCGCTCTTCCAGCAGGGCCATAAGATGAACATTGCGCCGAGTTCGCGCAACCTCCTCGTCAAAATCATCAATGGCCGTAAGCATGAACTGGGTGCCATCGACAGTCCGAACGAGAATATCCTCTTGCCGGGCCTGCGCCAGCAGGGCGTTTACTTCGGCTGATTGCGTTGTGATGCTAATCGTCTTCATAGGTCGAATTCCTTACCATGTTGATTGTACCCGAGCGCGAAGGGACGCAAAAGCGGCACTCTACTTCACAAGCCCATCTATATGGTGGCACCGCATGGCCCATAATAATCGTACTGTGCCACCCAGATATCACGCCTGGGCCGAATTTCGGATAAAGGGGTATCCGGTTTGCTCAGGTTCCAGTTCGCAGCCTGATTAGGACAAGCGAATCAAGTGATCGGTGGATCCGATGCTCAGGGGCATTTATGCCCCTTTTCCGCCAAAGGCGGTATTAGGCCCGTGCTTTAGCACTTGTCCTTACCCACATCTTTTGGACCCCATCCGGCTTGTCCGGATGGTGAATAAGGTTGAATGGCTAAAATGGAGAGCAAAGACCAACACGACCCCATCCACCTTGGTGGATGGTGAAGGAGGTTGCTTGGCTAGATCGCGAACATGGGCTAGCTAGATAACCTGATTCACCATCCAGCAAGCTGGATGGGGTCTAGGTTAGATTGCTTTCGTTGCTAGCTGACCAACCTTCTTCACCATCCAGCAAGCTGGGTGGGGTCGCTCAAGAACTTGTGGGTAACGACAAGTGCTAAAGCACGGGCCTAATACCGGCTGCGCCGGGAATGACCATAAATGGCCATGAAGACGCTTGGCCGGCCAAAAGATGTGGGTAAACGGAATGAATTCCGTTCTACGTGACGAATCTTGAAAGGGATGGTAACATGAAGTCATGGCCATTTCCTGTAATTCTTCTACTGCCGCTGAAACTCCGCGTCGGGTCGGTCGTTTCGTCGCGGCCCAGGCGTTCATCTGGATAGTCGCGGCACCGATCCTTGGCGCGGCAGTCGCGCGCGGGGCGGTTTGGGCGCAGAGCTTTTGGGCACCGCTGGTGATTTTTCCGATGCTGGTCGGATGTGGGCTTGGGCTGTTGCTGGCGGGGCTGATGCGACTGGGTCAGGTCGGCCACCGCGCGACCCTCTGGACCGGTACTCTTTTGGCAGTTACGGTGGCGGTGGCAGGGGAACATTATTTCAGCTTCCTCGATTTCAAAGCAGCCGTAATCGCGCAGAAACCGCAGGGCCTCTCGATTGTGGCGTTCCAGGCGTTTCAAGAAATGAGGATGCCGGACGCAACGACCGATTTTGCACGGTTCATGCAGCGACAGGCGGATCAGGGACGGCCCGTGACTGCGGAGTTTACCCTTCGCGGTGCAGCCGCCTGGGCAAGTTGGGCCCTCGATGGCCTGCTGATGCTCCTTGCCACGTTGATGATCGTCTGCCTGGCATGCAAGGCTCCGTATTGCAGCCTTTGCCGCAGTTGGTATCGCACGACGCGCACCGGCCCGTTGGCCGCCGATCGAGTACGGCGATTGGCCGAAGCGGCATCGCTGCCGATTGAGGAACCGTTCGACACAGCTCAGTATCGCCTTTCTCACTGCGCAAGCGGTTGCGGACCGAACCGGCTAGAATTGGCATGTCGCGGCCAAAAGAAAACCAAGGTCGTGGAGGCATGGCTCTCGGCCGCCCAGCGCGAGCAAGTGGTGCTCGTGTTGGATGAGGCAGTTTGCTTGGATGAGAAAAGGCAATTGGACGGGATGAACTGAAGATGGGCGGAATTTTGGGAATTGGCACCGAAATTACGGAATGTCTACGGATCGCGCGGATGATCGAGCGGCACGGGGAGCTGTTCATCCATCGTGTTTACACGGCGGATGAGGTCCGTTATTGCCAGAGTCGTCGGCAATCGACGCAGCATTTTGCCGCGCACTGGGCAGCCAAGGAAGCTGTCTTCAAAGCCTTGGGGATCAGCACGCGGCGTGGCGTGGCTCGGACGGATATCGAGATCCGCAAGGCCCCTTCCGGCCGGCCCACCGTTGCCGTGCAAGGCGCGATCAAAGACATTGTCGAGCGACTTGGCGTGGCGGAAGTACTCGTAAGCATCGCCTATTGCCGCACGCACGCCACCGCCTACGCAATGGCCCTGGGGCGGAAGAGTGATGGGGAGTCACTTTGATCCTCCGTGTACGCGCTCCACCACCTCCCGCCAATGATCGGCGAACCCAAGCTTTTGAGCCCACTGATCGACATACTGCATGTCGATCAACTCGCTGCTGGTTTGCAGCATGCCAGCGATATCGCGAAGATGCTTATCGGAACCGCCTTCATGGAAGTACCAGAGCTTTGCAATAATCACATCTTCAGGGGCCGCAACGAAGCCATCCTGATCGGGCAAGATCGGCCGGCGGATTCGACGAGTCAACTGCATTCGTCCCCAGGGATCGTTCCGTGCAACCATGAAATCGACCTTGTTTCCCGAGGTAGGGTGAATCACGTTGAACTGCCCTCGCGTCAAAACGGCCTCGCGAGCAGCACTTTGGCTCACATAAAAATCGGGGATGTCCCGTGTATTGTTAAAACTGACTCTGGCCTCCTGATGGTTTAATGATACTGAACTACTCTTCTGATGTCAATCAGGGGTCTTCGGAG
>Ga0194056_10000077_pt1 | contig 40791 bp, 41 predicted proteins | sample SepL4413m_MetaG_FD_155458 | JGI IMG/M metagenome (GOLD analysis project Ga0194056, IMG submission 155458) | Anoxic zone freshwater microbial communities from boreal shield lake in IISD Experimental Lakes Area, Ontario, Canada - Sep2016-L442-13m | ecosystem: Environmental > Aquatic > Freshwater... | reverse complement strand
GTTGCAGTGTTGTCAAAAATTTTGCACGAGGATATAGGGCCTGAAAATCTGTTTGTGTACTGGCAATAGCGATCAAGGGCAGCATGATGATCAACATCCACAGATATGGTTGCAGGGTATCCAGTTTCTTCGTTCCATAAAAGGGTTGATGCTTTCTGTCTTTGATCCACCAGAGCAGGTAAACGGGTATCATCAGCACGATTACCCTTACCACCCAGTTCAGACTATGTTGCCAAAACCGCAGTGTATCGCCGGTCCAGATCTGTTTAAACAATTCCTCCTGCACAGTAAAATTTACCCGAAAAGCAAAAAAAGCAGGAGCCACAAACAAGATGATCCAAAACCAATAATTTTTGAAATAACTATGCTCGGTAAAAAAAATCCGTTGAATAAAAAAAGCGATAGCAAATGGAATGGCATATAAAAGATAATAACCGAGGAATTGTTCACCGGGATTTTGTCCGCCCCTGATATATTTCAATTCAAGTCCATGCCAGTAATTTAAATAGATGAGCGTGCCCATGAGCAGGCACATTAAAAAAAAGTATAGCGGATGAAATACCGTTTGGTAATAATCTTTTATGTAGCGGAAAATTACAGACAAGCCCTTGTTTTTAATAAAGATAATCCAATCAGGTAAAGATTGCATCCCGTTGCTTTGATCACCAACTGAGCCTTGTATGCAACCAGCTGAATAAATTCTTTAATTCAGGATTATGCTGAAGTTGCCTGTTCATTTTTTGGATATAATAATCCGAGATGGCCCAATTCATGGGATACTCTTCATGTTCGGATTTGTCGCTGTACAGGTTTACATGATAATAGCCGGGCTCAGCTGGCAATGCTTCGGGCAATGATCTCATATATTGTTCCAGCCGCCAGTCGTTCACCGAAGTTTGTGTGCCAAATGCACCCACTAATGTAAGCACGGGAGAGGCCAGATCATTCACCACCGTATTCACTTTTGTAATGCTGCCGAAATTATTATATCCATTCTCGGCATGGATCACATAGAACCTGAGTTTGCTTAAATAGGGTTTTTGAAGCCGTTCTGTACTGATAAAATTCCGGAAGGCGATGATCATTTCATTCACCACACCGGCACCGGAATTATCGAAATACCCTCCATCTACATAATAGCTGTTGCCGATCCTTCCGGCAGGACTGATATATGGAAACCTTGCACCCAACACCACGGAAGTACTGAGTTTGATGTCCGTGCCGGAAGTAAAATCTTTTAATAGGTCGATTCGTTGTCCAAATACCCCAGCATCCAGTTGTACGGTACTGAGCACAGCAGGGTGTCCGTCCTGCATGCGGGTACTGTTGATGCAGATCATTGGCAGCTTATCATTCCCGTTAGTAAATGGAATGAATTCGGAAAGCGGAGTACTGAATTTTTTTTGCAGAAAGGAATTTTCCCCCTCTTCGATGGCCTGCTCCAGTGCAGTTGCGCGGTCGTCGATAAAGGGAAGCGGGATAATCGGACGAACAATATCGGGCCCCAGCGTTCGGGCCAGAGTATAGGTGAGGAAATCAGACTGCAGGAATTCGGTGGCGCCCTGCGTATAGGTCTTGCCGGTAGCTTTCAGGGCATCCCGGTATTTTAATAAGGCCAGAAAACTGCCGTTGCCCACGCTGCCGCCGGATGCGCCGGATAAACAGATCAGGTGTTCCGAAAATTGACCCCGCGTACTGTCTTCCAGTTCGCTCAACACCCCTGCGGTCCAGTATCCGCTTCTGGAAGCTCCGCCATCGGCCAGCACAAAGAAGACCGGATAGGTGGAATCTTTTTCAATATCTATTTTCCTGTTGGTTGTCCATTGATCAAAATAAGAAAGTAAACTAGGCCTTTTGCTGAATACGAGTTGCTTCGGATCGCTACTGTGTATAAGGTTTGTCCAGTGTAATTCAACAAGACTTCCGATGATAAATGCTAGTATCCAAAGCATCACATGAATATTCACTTTCGAAATGATAGAGGCCATACTCACCATGCTGAAAAATCCTACCATCACTCCAAAGGCAATGAGCAAACAGGCAAAGCTTCCCAGGATCACGGAAAACCCATAATTAAAAATGGCCAGTAAGTATATGCAAAGCAATAGTGCTGAAAGGATATTATAGGCAATGAAAAATACTTTTTCTTTTTTCTGGATATTGCATTGATATAGCAGTTGTTCCCATAAGCCTACATGAACATCAGCGCCGGCAGCATGAGTTGCCTGTTGCCATTCGATGGCAGAAGGATAATTCTGCGGTATATCCAGGAACATTTCATTTTCTTTTTGCAAAGGGATGCGGCCCCTGCGGATCACCACCATGAACAGGAATAAGCATTGCAACAGCAGTACCGAAACAAACAGCAGCCAGGCTTGTTGAATTAGGGTATTCAATACTATTAAAAGTAAAAGCGCAATGCCCATCATCAGAAAAATTCGGTCGAATTTATTTTTTTCATGAAGATCCTTACTGCGCAACAAGGCAAGATCATCCTGCTCTTCATCACGGGCTACTTTTAATTTTTTATCACGTACAAATGAAAAAATCTTATCGAGAACAAAATAAATGATCAGGCTGATCAGCAACAGTAACCAATCGTAGCCTTTACCAACGTGAACATGCAGGTATGCATCTTTGGGCAGGCGTAACAAAGCTATCCAGATGATGCTGAAAGAAGAAAAGCCGATGATCCTGGGCAACTGAAAAGCGATTGCTTCAATGCCTTCAATGATCAATTTTTTTCGGTTGAGGAGGATACGACTGCTATACCAGTTCACCATGCCTGAAAATAGCACCGACAATAATACGATGCCACCTACCCATTTCCTTTCCAGCATGGCCAGCAATACATCTTTACCCTGGGGTAGGTTCCAAAAGCAGAACCAGGTGGCCAGTAAAAAAAGCATGGCGGGTGCCAGCAAAATAAGGGTGCTGATGCATAATGAAATGAATTGCAATAGTTTTTTCAACCCATTCCAAAAAGCAATGCCGATCCGTTGAATAAAATGAAAAATTGAATGCATGGGGCCAGGTTTTGGCCTTAAGATACCAATACTATTTGCCATTCGCAATACCCCAAACCGGGTATGTTATTGTGCTGGATTTGCATTGAGTGTTTTCCAGAGCAGGTCTTTGAGTTCGGGCAATCCTAGTCCGGTAACCGATGAAATAAAAATATGCGGAATATTTGATGGTAGTTCTTTTTGAATGGCCGTTTTTAATTCTTCATCCAGCATATCTGTTTTGCTCACCGCGATCACGAAATCCTTTTGCAGCATTTCAGGATTGTATTCTTCCAGTTCATTGCGTAAGATCTCAAATTCTTTTTTATGGTCCTTGCTATCGGCAGGGATCAGGAATAGTAAAATGGAATTGCGTTCAATATGGCGTAAGAAACGATGTCCCAGGCCCTTTCCTTCTGCTGCTCCTTCAATGATACCGGGAAGGTCGGCAATACAAAAACTTTTTCCATCCCGATATTCTACCATGCCCAGTTGGGGCACCAGTGTGGTAAATGCATAATCAGCGATCTTGGGTCTTGCTGCGGTTATGCTTGATAGTAAGGTCGATTTTCCGGCATTGGGGAAACCCACCAGTCCTACATCTGCTAATACTTTTAACTCCAATACTTTCCAGCCTTCTACACCATCTTCTCCGGGTTGTGCATAATCGGGGGCTTGGTTGGTAGCTGTTTTAAAATTGCTATTACCCAAACCGCCCCGGCCTCCTTTCATCAGGATGGCTTCTTGTCCGTCTTCCAGGATTTCAATTTCTTTTTCACCCGATTCCTCATCGCGGGCGATGGTGCCCAACGGAACTTCAATGATAATGTCTTTACCGGTTTTTCCACTAGAATTGTTCTTGCTTCCGTTTTCTCCATCTTCGGCCAGAATATTCTTAAAATAACGTAAGTGTAGGAGTGTCCATAACTGTGAATTACCCCTTAAAATGATATGTGCTCCACGGCCTCCGTCTCCGCCATCCGGTCCACCTTTGGCAGTGAGTTTATTGCGCATAAAATGTTTGCTGCCGGCGCCTCCGTGGCCACTGTGGCAGAAAATCTTTATCTGGTCAACAAAATTTGATTTTTCCATGTATGGCGCAAAGGTCCGTAAAGTTTTCTACAGTTGTACAGAATAAAGGGTTGGTTAGCTAGGGTAGGCCTGAATTTTGATGATAATTGGTATTACATTTGTATCCCACACATTAATTATGGCTATGAAAAAATCGATCTTTCTTTTATTGGGTATCGTACTGATCTGTGCATCTTTTCAGGTAAAAAAGAAAAAGAGGGCAGCACCCTTGCCGGTTTGTATTCAGCAACTCATCAATAAGATCAAAAAAGAACCGGTACAAAATCCGCCAAGAAGTATTTACAGATATCAGTATAAAAAGCACACCGTTTATTATGTAACGCCACCCTGTTGTGATTTTTTCAGTGAGGTATTTGATAGTACCTGCAAGCTGCTTGGTCATCCTGATGGTGGATTTACTGGAAGGGGCGACGGATCCTTACCCGATTTTAATAAAGAAAAATCTGCTGAAAAATTGGTGTGGAAAGATAACCGTTGATCATTTAATTTCATTCCAGGTTTTATAGTCTGTAGGTCTCGGATCTTGAGTTTCATTTATTTCACGAAGCGGCTCGCAGGGTTTCCAGTGTTCTTGCATATCCAATGGCAATGCTTGATATAATTGCGTGCCTGCTGTTTTCCAGGCAAGCATATTATCGGTTACGGATTTCACAATTTTTGAGGGATTGCCCACTACTACCGATCTGGCAGGAATGATCTCATCAGCTCTGATGAGCGTAAGTGCACCCACGATACATTCATCGCCCAATACTACATTGTCCATCACCACTGCATTCATGCCCACCATACAATTTTTTCCGATCTCGGCACCATGAATGATAGCACCATGACCAATATGGCTTCCCGCTTTCAATAATACGGTGGTACCCGGAAACATATGGATGCAACAATTTTCCTGCACATTGCAACCATCTTCCAAAATGATCTTTCCCCAATCGCCACGGAGTGCAGCACCGGGGCCTATATAGCAATGCTTGCCAATGACAACATTGCCCGTTACGGCTGCCAGGGGGTGTATAAATGAACTGGGGTCAACTACCGGGATGAATGATTTGAACTGGTATGTCATGAAAAATACTTTGTACCCACAAAGTTATTCTTCTTTTGGCTTTCCCGGTTTATTGGGACCTCGATTGATCCTCCTGATCAGGGCAACTGCTCCCCAAATTATTCCAACCAATCCGAGTACACCTACAATGACCGCTGCAGCATCAGAGCCATTGCAGGATAGGGAGCATGCAAGGCTGGCTACTAAGAATAGTAATCCTAATGCAGCTACTATTGTCAGCGCGATCTTCCAGGCCTCACCCGATTGCTTGGCATCATGATTCAATTTGGCCACTGCATAGATCTTTAACTGCCGGTAAAATTCTTTTCTTAATATTCTTTTTTCTTTTGGGGTAAAGGATGTTTTTTCACCGCTGTTGAAGGCCTGTAAAAGTTCAGTAGCCGTTACAGGATGTTTGATGATGCCAGAGCCATAGGTATGAGAATAGGTATTAACGATATCGCCGTTATTTACCATGGCCGCGATGCTTACAAATGAGCAAAGTCCGATGATGATATCACAAGTTTTTTGTTTGGCATAATGCCATCGCGTTGAATGAACTATTTTTTTCCGGTTGGGATAAATAAAGGCAATCGCTAGAAATACAAGCAGCGAGCTGATTAAAAGCGCATTGCCGGGAACAATAACCTGCATGCGATACAGGGCCATTCCGGTATAATAAGCCATTGCGGCCAAAATTAATTTGATGATGGCAACCAGGTATCTGGTGATCATGACATGGCGGCTTGCCCAGATAGAAATCGTTTTCATTATTCAAGGTTTTAATGAAAAGAAAATATGCAGGCAGGTAAAGTATAAAAACTTTTACTCAGATGCAAGAAAAATATTATCTATTAGATCAATGATTTATGGGTACGGTAGCAGGTTCCCTTGAACAGGGCAACTAAATGGTCATTTTGGTTATATACCCTGATCTGGTAGAGCCCGGTAGATTTTCCGTTATGCAGTTCGGTGGCTTCAGCGGTAAGCAGATCGCCTACCTGTACCGGTTTGATGAAATTGATGGAAGTGTCGAGGGCTACGGATAGAATATTCCGGTTGTTGCAGGCAAAGGCAAAAGCACTATCCGATAAGGCGAAGGCAATGCCTCCATGTACGATCCCGAATCCGTTGATCATTTCCTTGCGTACGGTCATTTGTATCTTGCTATATCCTGCTTTTACTTCCAGTAAGGAAATGCCGAGCCATTGGCTGAACAGGTCATGTTCCAGCATATGGGCAACTACAGCTTCAGGGGTTGTTGAATTTTTGGATATCATATCAGTGCCCTTTAAAATGAGGAATTGTTTTATTCAAAAAAGCGTTTATTCCTTCCTGATAGTCTTCGGTCATGGAAGCTTTTTGCTGGTATTCATCTTCCAGCAATAGTTGTTCTTCCCAGCTATTGGTAAAGGCATGGTTCAGCGCATGCTTGGTATAGGCCAGTCCACGGGTGGGCATCTCGGCCAGGGTTTGCGCTAATGTTCTGGAGGCTTCTTCAAATGCAGAATTGGTGAACACCTGATAGATCATTCCCATTTTTTCGGCAGCGGTTGCTGATACCTTATCGCCGGTCATCATCAGGGCGCTTGCTTTTTGCCAGCCGATCAATCGGGGCAAGGTAAAACTTCCACCACTATCAGGTATCAGTCCGATCTTGCTGAATGCCTGTATAAACGACGCGCCTTCTGAAGCCACTACCACATCACAGCATAGCGCAATATTGGCAGCAGCGCCAGCAGCCACACCATTTACGGCGGCCACTACGGGTTTGGGCAAATTGCGGATACGCTTAACAATCGGATTATAATGTTCTGAAAGAATTTGTTTGATCTCAATTTTATTTTCGCCAACCAGTTCGCTGATATCCTGTCCCGCACTGAATGCTTTTCCGGCTCCGGTAATAAGTACGCAACGTACTTCATGCAAGGAAGCGGCTTCGTCTAGTTTTGCCTGCATCAGCAAGGCCATTTCGCGGTTGAAGGCATTGAACTTATCGGGGCGGTTAAGGGTGATATAGGCTACCCCTTTTTTAATTTCAAATAGAATGGATGACATACGGTTGATTTTCGATATACAATTTACAACAGCTATTGCACTAATGGCACTTAAAATAATCGAAGGGTTCTTTGCAATCCTGGCATTGATATAGGGCCTTGCAGGCCGTGCTGCCAAATTCACTGATCAATTGGGTGTTGTTTGACCGGCATTGCGGGCATTGAATGATCTGTTCGGAAAGTGGCGTGGTAGATGGGTTAGGCGGAGCGATGCCGTATTCCTGCAATTTTCTTTTGCCTTCATCCGTCATCCAGTCGGTTGTCCAGGCCGGAGCCAATTCACTCCTAATCGTAATTTGTGTAAATCCATGTTCCAATAATGCCATCCTGATCTGCATGGTGATCATGTCCATGGCCGGGCATCCGGTATAGGTAGGCGTAATAATGATCACCGGGTTATTTTCTTCGAGATAAACCTTTCTTACGATGCCCATATCCACGATGCTGAGTACAGGAATTTCGGGATCGCATACTGAGGCAAGGATATCCCAGATCTGCGACTCGGTTATGGTGGGATTGCTTACCATGAGGAATTGGGATAAGCCCGCTGTACGTATTGCAGCTCGGCCAGTATATAACCCAGGTGTTCGGTATGGATGCCTTGTTTACCACCTGTTTGCATATAATTTTTCTCAGGTAAGGAAATTCCGGCTTCGGCCATTACAGCGTTTACCTGTTCTGTCCATGCATCCTTGATCAGACTAACATCAACGCCTACCTGATTTTCAAAATCAGCCGGAATGAACAATTCTCCGGTATAGCGCCATAATGCATCAACCGCTTGCATCATCCGGCGATGACTTTCAGCTGTTCCATCTCCCAGCCGAATCACCCATTCGCGGCTCCAGCGCAGGTGATAGCTAACTTCTTTCAATGCTTTTGCAGCAATGGCTGCCAGCTGGGTATCATCTGCAGCCTGTAATTTTTCGTATAACAGGTACTGATATGCGCTAAAAAAATATTGCCGCAATATTGTTTGTGCCCAATCTATATTCGGTTGTTCTACCAGCAGGCCATTGCGGTATTCATTTTCTATCCTGAGGTAGGCGAGGGAATCTTCCGTAGCATCATTGCCCTGCAGGCTGGCGGCATACTGATAAAAATTTCTTGCTTGTCCGAGTAGGTCGAGCGAAATATTCGTGATGGCGATATCCTGTTCCAGTATAGGGCCATGCCCGCACCATTCCCCATTGCGCTGGGCAAGGATCAGGGCGTTATCGGCCAGGTGCAGGATGTATTTATTAAGTGGATCGTTCATGGTGATGCTTGTTGCTTTTTCTCAGCGGGCTTACATATGGTTCACTTCATCGGGCAGTTGATAAAAAGTTGGATGCCGGTAAATCTTATCCTCCGAAGGTTCGTAAAAACTTTCTGCATCATCGGGATTACTGGCGTGCACATATTTGCTTTCTACAGCCCAGATGCTTACGCCTTCCATTCTTCGGGTGTACACATCCCTTGCATTCTCTATCGCCATGGCTGCATCAGCGGCATGTAAACTACCTACATGCTTATGATCGAGGCCTTGTTTACTGCGGATAAAGATCTCCCATAGTGGCCATTCATTTTTAGTTTCGGTAGCTGTTTGCGGAAGGGTTGCGCCCGAACCATCGTCGGGGATATCGCCATAAAAGTTTTTGTTGATCTGGAATGCCATATAAAATGTTTAAGCTGCTTTTTCGTTTTTAGTGTTGATTTTTTTTGCGGCATAGGCTAAAGCGGCCTCTCTTACCCAAGCCCCATCATCATGTGCTTTTTTCCGGGCATCTAATCTTTGTTTATTGCAGGGACCATTGCCTTTCACCACATTCCAGAATTCATCCCAGTTGATCTCGCCAAAATCATAATGCTTTCGTTCCTCATTCCATTTCAACTGATCATCGGGTAAGCGCATACCCAGCACTTTGATCTGTTCGGCGATCATATCTACAAACTGCTGCCGCAGTTCATCATTGGTCTTTCTTTTGATCTTCCATTTCATGCTTTGGTCGCTGTTGGTGCTTTCGCTGTCCTTAGGACCAAACATCATCAAACTGGGCCACCACCAACGGTTGATGGATTCCTGACACATGGCTTTTTGTGCATCGGTGCCTCTGCTCAACACCAGCAGGGCTTCAAAACCCTGGCGCTGGTGAAAACTTTCTTCTTTGCAAATGCGTACCATGGCCCGTGCATAGGGTCCATATGAAGTGCGGCATAACATTACCTGGTTTAAAATGGCAGCACCATCTACCAGCCATCCAACGGCACCCATATCGGCCCAGGTAAGCGCCGGATAATTAAAGATGGAAGAATATTTTGCTTTCCCGCTCAACAGGTCGCTGATCATTTCATCCCTGCTCATGCCCAGTGTTTCGGCAGCGGAATATAAATACAGGCCATGCCCGCCTTCGTCTTGTACCTTAGCCAACAGGATGGCTTTTCTTTTTAAAGAAGGAGCCCTGCTGATCCAGTTGCCTTCGGGCAACATGCCTACCACTTCGCTGTGTGCATGCTGACTGATCTGCCGGATATTTGTTTTGCGATAGGCTTCAGGCATCCAGTCGCGTGGCTCGATCTTTATTTCCTGATCGATCTTTTCCTGAAAAATCTTTTCAAGGTCTTGTACCGGCATAGGTTAATGTTTAGCACGTAAAAATATAAAATAACTCACAACAGTTCGAATCTATTGCTGCGGCTGAATTGCATCAGCGATTACTTGATATCAAAATCCACCACCAATTTTTCAGTGATGGGGTGACTCTGACAAGTAAGAATGTATCCCTGCTCGATCTCCTCCTGCTCCAGTCCCCAGTTCACATCCATCTTTACTTGTCCGGATAACAGTTTCGCCTTACAAGTGCAACAAACCCCGCCCTTGCAGGCAAATGGCAGATCTGCTCCCTGTTGTAAAGCAGCATCCAATAAGGAAGCTCCATTATACCCCAGGGTAAAATCAAAACTCCTTCCGTCTAATTTCACCGTGATCTGACTGGTTGGGCCTTCATCCTTATTTTTTAGGTTTTCATTTCTTGCTACCGACTTGGTTTGTCCGGGAGTAGTAAATAATTCAAAATGTATTTTTTGCAAGGCAACGCCTTCTGCCGTTAAAAAATCTTTTGCACAGAAGATCATGGCTTCGGGCCCGCAAATAAAATATTCATCCATCTTAGCGATCGCAATGAACTGACTCAGCTCTTTCAATTTAGCTTCATCGATCCTACCCGAATTAACCGGGGTATCGGTGGCTTCCCTGCTTAGTATATGCACCAGGTTGAAACGGTTGATGTATTTGTTCTTAAGGCCTTCAAGGGCTTCAAAGAATAAGATGGAATGACGGCCCCGGTTCCCGAAAACCAGCGTGAAATTACTTTCAGGCTCAGCCTTCAGTGTAGCTTTGATGATGGAGATGATCGGTGTGATACCACTGCCTGCTGCAATAGCAAGATAATTTTTTTTGTTTCCCGCATCCAAACGGGTGTTGAATTTTCCGGTAGGCGGCAAAATGTCCAGTTCGTCACCTGCTTTAAGTTCTTGTAAGGCATAGTTGGAAAATTTTCCACCGGCAATCTGTTTCACGGCGATCGTCAACTTGTTTTCATATGGTGCCGAACAGATGGAATAGGAGCGCCTGATCTCTTCCCCGTCGATCAGTTTTTTGATGGTGATATTCTGGCCTTGTTCAAATTCAAATTCGCTGCGCAATGCATCCGGTACGTCAAATTCTATACTAACAGCATCTGATGTTTCGTGGGTCAGTCGCTTAATTTTTAATGCATGAAAATGAACGGCCATGGTCGTTGATGTTTATGATAGCTTAGTGAAGAAAATATTATTCTTGTTCAAGAGCCTATACGGCTCTTTCGGACAAAACTAACCATTATTCGTTTTTATCTGTTTTTTGTATGCCTGCAAATTTTTAATTGCTATTTTTGGAATGGATAAATTCACTTGCCATGCAATTAAAGCCGGTCGACACTGTCAAAAATATATCTTCTGAAGATTTTAGGAAGTTATATTATAATACCATGAAGCCACTGGTAATTAAGGACCTGTCGACTTCCTGGCCCGCCTATCAAAAGTGGAACTGGGATTACTTCATTGATCTGGTGGGGGAGAAGGAAGTGGGGGTGTATAACAACATCAAAAGCGATGCGTATACACCGATCAATACCGCGGATGCCTACATGAAGTTTGGCGACTATCTTAAAAAAGTGAAAGCGGGTCCGCTCGACCTCCGAATTTTTCTGTTCAATATTTTGCAACATGCACCGCAGCTTACTTCCGATTTTACCTGGCCCGATCAATTCATGAAAGGCTTTGTAAAGAAATTCCCCATGTTGTTTGTAGGGGGTCAGGGTTCAGTGACCCATCTGCATTTTGATATCGACATGAGCCATATCCTGCATACCCAGTTTGTAGGCCGCAAAAAAGTTTTGTTGTTCCCTTATGAAGAACAATATAAACTGTACCGAAAACCCTGGGAAGTACTAAGTCTGGCCAATTTTGCTAATTATAGCCAGGATTTTGATTATCAAAACTTCCCCGCCACCAAACTTGCTAAAGGGTATGAGGTGATCCTGGAACATGGCGATACCTTGTTCATGCCTGCGGGTTACTGGCACCATATGGAGTATCTGGAAGCGGGTTTCGCTATGAGCCTCCGTGCTTTACAACCGAGTTTAGGAGGCAAGCTTACCGGCGTTTGGAAGCTGTTTGGGATGCGTAGTATCGATACCCTGATGAAAAAGACCACCCCTAAGTGGTGGTACAATCGGAAACGCCGTAAATTAATGGAATATGCCGCCCGTGAAATGAAGGCTGCCGGGGTTGACGCATAAAATATTTTGCGGTTATTTTAAGAAAAAGGCTAATTTTACACCCTGCTCGGTTATCTTTCCACCTATCTTATTTAAAGCCTGACATGCATGTCCGATTGGACATTGTGCAGGTTGTTTTATTTTAATATCATTAATAACGAGATATATATTTAAATTTTTTCTTGTGGTTTCAGAGGTAAGCAAGGCCGGAGATTTTTATCTCTGGCCATATTTTTTATAGGGGCTCTACCGCATGATTTAAGAAATCGATCATTGGCTTCATTGTTTTAAATGCATTTGCCACTGAACTTACCAGTCCCTTTTGCAGTAATGCTGCATCATCAACAGGTTTACGAACAATAAAACTTTTTAATTTCAAGAACTGGATGGCTGGATGAAGCTCATCATACCCTTTTGGTGCCCTTACCAGCATATCTGCACTATCCAGTCCGGCGGAAAATTGTTTTTTAAATCCGGCACTCCCGGTTAATTTCTTCCAGTCGGCATAACAGTAATCGATCTCCTGCCTTATTTTGGCCAGATCGGCCGATGGGGGCATCCACAGTCCTCCTGCAAGAAAACTATTGCCGGGTTCTAGGTGAAAATAATATCCCGCGCCATTACTTTTTTTGCCGCCTGCATTGAAATAGCCTGCAAAATTATTTTTATAAGGTCGCTTGTCTTTGCTGAATCGAACATCGCGGTTGATGCGGAACATACAATTTTTGGCCATCAGCTGTCCAATGGGCGCATCAAATGCAGCAATAGCTTTGATCATTTGTTCAACCCATAAACTGAAATCTGTTTTCGCTGTTTCGTATTGATCACGATGCAGATCAAACCATTGTTTATTATTGTTCTTGTTGAGGGCCTTTAAAAATTTCAACGTGTCGGCTTGTATCATGGCGGAACTATTTTCTTTACAAAATAAAAAATAGGAATCGGCGATGGCCAATTCCTATTTACGCTTTTTTAAAAATGTATTATTTTACTTTACCCCAGTTCTCACCGCTTTTGATGCGATACAGGGTCATTTCACTTACTTTATATTTAGTGGCCAGTTGCTTATAGGTTAATTTCCTTTTTGGATTATTGATGGTGTCCTTAATGGCTTTAACCTGTGTGGCATTGAGTTTCAAACCTTCTGTCCGGTTGGCCTGGCGTTTTTTATACGCGATCTTTTCGGGACTTTTTTGCTGGTGAGCACTCACCTCTATCAGGTTGGCCCATTTCAGATTCTTGAAACTGTTGTCATTCTTTTTGTGGTTGATGTGCACCACAAATTTATGTTTGGGAGATGCTTTTTTACAAAATAACTTAGCCACTTCACGATGAATATAAATGGTACCATTGCCATTCTCTACATGCAGGTTCAGGGTTTTATATCCAGAGGTCAGTGAACCATTTAAGAGTTTACCATCTTTCTCGATATGATCTGAATAACTAGCGGCACGGCCTAGAGAGGAAACTGCATACTTTTTGCGAAGTTGTTTGTGGCCGCTGAACTGGATTTGTTTCCATACTTCGCCTGGGATTTTTTTAATCATAATAAAATGATTTAAGGTGTGATGTTCCATCATTAGGGTAAGAAGGAACAAAAAGTTGTTTGTGTTTTAAGAACTCGTCATATAAATATAAAAAACCTTTCGCTAACTAGGTAGCATTTTTAAAAATTCTTCTTCAGTGATGATTTTCACTGTTTGTATTTTTTTTGCTTTCTCTAGCTTACTGCCCGCGTCCTCGCCCACCACAAGGTAGTTCAACTTACTGCTTACCCCTCCAATTATTTTGCCACCTAACTTTTCTACCATAGCCTCTGCTTCAGACCTTTTCAGGCGTGCAAGCGTACCTGTGAATAAGAAGGTCTGACCAGCAAGTGTACCATCTAATGCCAGATCCTTTTTTTCATTTTTCAAATTTACCCCTAGGCCTTCCAGTTGGGTTAGCAACTGCAGGTTATCGTTATGGTGAAAGAACTCATATACGCTTTTGGCTACTTTCACGCCTACATCTTCCAATTCCTGTAATTTGATTTCGGAAAATTCGGCGAAATCCATCAAATGATCCACGGCATTGGCCAGTGTTTTAGCGGTGGTTTCGCCCACATACCGAATCCCCAGTGCATAGATCAAACGATACAGCGGTTGCGTTTTTGAACTTTCAATGGCCGCTTGCATATTCAAGATCGATTTGCTTCCAAAGCCCTCTAACTTAGCTATTTCATTAAAATCGAGCCGGTAAATACCCGGGATATCCTTCAACAGCCCCTGCTCATAAAATTTTCGCACATTGGCCTCGCCAAAACTGCGTATATCCATGGCATCCCTGCTCACAAAATGAATGATCCCTTCCACGATATGGGCAGTACAAGCAAGGTTGATACACCTCCATACCGCATCTTCTTCGGGCTTGAATAAGGCGTTATCGCAAACCGGGCAGGTCTTCGGAAATTCAATTTTCTTCCCCGTGCCATCCCTTAATTCGGGGAATGATTTTACGATCTGCGGGATCACATCCCCGCTTCGCTCAATTAAAATGCTGTCGCCTAGTTGCAGATCCTTCTCGTGGATATAATCTTCATTGTGAATAGAAATGCTACTAACGGTTACGCCACCCACTTGTACAGGTTCAATTTTTGCTACCGGCGTAATGGCACCAGTACGACCTACCTGAAATTCTACCGACAATAATTTACTGGTGGCCTGCCTTGCTTTAAATTTAAAAGCCACCGCCCAGCGCGGATGATGCGAGGTCATGCCCAACCGCTCCTGCAATTTCAGATCATTCACCTTGATCACCATTCCATCTATTTCATAGGCCAGCTCATCGCGTTTCTTTTCAAATGCTTGCACCTCACTGATCACGCCTTCAATGCCGTGAAATATTTTCATTTCTTTTTTCGGACTTCTGAATCCCAGGTTCCACAACATTTCCAGCATGGCCGAATGGGTGGTAGGGACCAGGTTATTTGTATCTGCTACATAAAAACTAACATGGTATAAAAAAGCTTCCAGGTTTCTGCGACTAACCTCTGCCGTATCTTTTATGCGCAACGATCCTGCGGCGGCATTGCGCGGATTGGCAAGCGGAGGAATACCTTCTTCGATCAGGGTATCATTATAAGCTTTGAAATTGTGTTTATTCATCAACACTTCTCCGCGGATCTCGATCTGTTGAATGCCATAGGTACTGAAAGCGGCGGAAAGGGGCACCGACTTGATCTGTTTGGTATTGGCCGTGATCTCGTCTCCCATATTTCCATCGCCACGGGTTACCCCACGTACCAGCAGATCATTTTCATAGAGCAGAGAAATACTGGCCCCGTCGAATTTCGGTTCCACACAATATTCAATTGATCCCAAACCCGAAAGTTCACGGGCCTTACGATCAAAATCGAGCAGGTCATCGGCGTTATAAGAATTGTCGAGCGAAAGCATTGGCACCAGGTGCTGCGTTTTGGGAAAATCCTTGATCAACCCCATGCCTACACGCTGTGTGGGAGAGTCGGGTGTAATAGAATCCGGATGCGCTTTCTCAAACCTATCCAGCTGTTTGTACAATCGGTCATATTCAAAATCACTGATCAGCGGATCGTTTTGTACATAGTAACGGTATTCGTGAAAACGAAGCACATTTCGCAACCCGTCTAGATCAGTTACAGCAATTTCGGGATCACTGTTTTTTAGGAGCCGCTCAGTTGATTCCTGCAAGGCCTTGGTTTGCGCTACTTGATACATGCTTCAAAGTTAAAAATTATGCGGGCAGCTTTGTGTATTTTTGATAAAACATTTTCTATGCGGTTAATCGCCATCTTAAAAACAAGCCTTGCCTGCGGAATCATGATCATATTATTGTCATGCAGTGCCAAAACAAAAGTTGACCTGATCATCCATCATGCCAAAATTTATACGGTGGATGCTGCGTTTTCCCTGGCAGAAGCGATGGCCGTAAAAGATGGAAAGGTTGTTGCGCTGGGAAAAAATGAGACGATCATGGCTGCCTATGAGGCCAAGGAAATTATTGATGCAGCAGGGAAGGCGGTATTCCCGGGGTTCATAGATGCTCATACGCATTTTGTAAACTATGGGATGAGTCTGCAAACCCTAAACCTAACCGGCACTAACAGCTGGGAAGATGTACTGCATCAGTGCAGTGATTTTGCAAAAAGCTTGCCCGAAGGAGAATGGTTGATCGGTCGTGGCTGGGACCAGAACGACTGGCCTAAAAAAGAATTTCCCGACAATACAGCCTTGAATGAAATGTTTCCCAACAGGCCGGTGTTGCTGACCCGCATCGACGGGCATGCCATCGTCGCCAATCAAAAAGCACTTGACCTGGCAGGGCTGAAACCCGGAACCATCGTGGCCGGTGGAGAGATCATCATCAAGAACGGAAAACTATCCGGGGTGCTGGTAGACAATGCTACTGATCTGGTTTATCAGAAAGTTCCGGGCGCAGGTCCCCAACAAACATTGAAAGCTTTATTGAATGCACAGGCAAACTGTTTTGCTGTGGGACTCACTTCGGTGAATGAATGCGGACTGGATTATCCGATGGTAAAATTCATTGATAGCCTGCAGAAAAATGGAGAGCTTAAAATGCGTGTATACGCGATGTTAAGCGACAACAAAGCCAATTATGAGGCAGCGTTCACTTATGGAAAGATAAAGACCGAACGGTTACAGTTAAACGCTTTTAAAGTGTATGCCGATGGAGCCCTGGGCTCACGCGGGGCCTGTTTGCTGAAACCTTATCAGGATCAACCCAATTGGTCGGGGTTTTTATTGAGTACCGCAGCCCATTTCGATTCTGTTGCCCAATTGCTTTCGCAAAAGGGCTGGCAGATGTGCACCCATGCCATTGGTGATAGTGGTAACCGCGCTATCCTGCAGGTGTATGCAAAATATTTAAAAGGGAAGAACGACCTGCGCTGGCGAATAGAACATGCCCAGGTGATCGATGCAAATGATCTTCATTTTTTCGGCGACTATAATATTATACCCTCGGTGCAACCTACCCATGCCACCAGTGATATGTACTGGGCAGGGGAGCGACTGGGCAAGGAAAGGGTAAAAACAGCCTATGCCTATAAACAATTGATGGATCAGAACCAATGGATACCGCTGGGTACCGATTTCCCGGTGGAAGACATCAGTCCGTTCAAAACATTCTTTGCTGCCGTTGCCCGCCAGGATGCTAAAGAATATCCCGCTGGAGGATTCCAGATGAATAATGCCCTCAGCCGTGAATCGGCAATAAGGGGAATGACGATCTGGGCGGCCAAAGCTTCCTTTGAAGAAAAAGAGAAAGGCAGTTTGGAACCCGGAAAAATGGCCGATTTCATTCTACTGGATACCAACCTGATGGATTGTCCCATCCGGAATGTGCTAAATGCCAAAGTGCTGGCCTGTTTTGTGAATGGTGAAAAATTATATACTGCTGATACTTTCGGGCCGCAGGGGTCTAAAAAGCCATGATTTTACCCGGTTCTTGTCGGGATAAGCCCAAGTATTAATATTTTTAGTCAAAATTTTTACTGATAACCAATCAGTTACAAAAGCACGAGCAAAAATACTTCCCTTTTTCTTTGGAAATTAAGGCCTCTTGCCTGTACCTTCGCCGTCCAAATTTAAGACCACGGGGATAGCTGTGGTTTATTTCTCCTTCGGCAGTTTTGGTTGCTAAAGGAACTAATCTAAAAATAAACAAGATGAGCAAATTACATTTCACCACAAAACATGCGAACGAGGCTACCGTTACACACAACTGGTACGTTGTGGATGGTACTAATCAAACCGTTGGTCGTATGTGCGCAAAAATTGCCGCTGTTCTTCGCGGAAAGAACAAAGCCTATTATACTCCCCATGTTGATTGCGGAGATTTTATCATTGTAACCAACTGCGAAAAAGTGGTGTTTACAGGAAATAAGCTGGAAGACAAAGTGTATGATAATTACAGTGGTTACCCCGGTGGCCGTAAGGAAGAATCTGCCAAGAACTTACAGAAACGCAGACCCGAAGTAATTATTGAAAGGGCGGTAAAAGGCATGTTGCCTAAAAACCGTTTGGGTCGCCAGATGTACAAAAAATTATTTGTGTATGCCGGTGCTGAACATCCACATGGTGCACAACAACCAAAAGATCTGAAATTCTAAACCTGATGCATTCCGGATTAAACCGGGATGACAATAAATACAAAAAATGGAAAAGCAAAAAAACGCAGTCGGCCGCAGAAAAGAAGCTGTAACCCGTGTTTTCCTTTCTAAAGGAGACGGAAAGATCACAGTAAACGGCAAAGACTATAAAACTTATTTTTCCCTGGTTTATTTGCAAAACCAGGTGGAAGCACCATTGAAAACGGTAGAGTCTACCGATAAATTTGATGTGGTGATCAACGCTACCGGTGGTGGTGTAAAAGGACAGGCTGAAGCGGCTAAACTGGGTATTGCCAGAGCACTGCTTGAAGTGAGTGCCGATTACCGCCCTGCTTTGAAAGCAGCCGGATTGCTGAAACGTGACCCACGTTCTGTTGAGCGTAAAAAACCAGGTCGCAAAAAAGCAAGGAAAAGCTTCCAGTTCAGCAAACGTTAATATCAGCCACTGGATATGGATGACCGTATGCGGGATCCAACATCAAATTTTTAAAAACTATTTTAATAACATACAATGGAAAATAATACTTCCTTACAGCAACAGTTACTCGAAGCAGGTGTGCACTTTGGCCATTTAAAAAAGAAATGGAATCCGAAAATGTTGCCTTATATCTTCGCAGAAAAAAAAGGCATTCACATCATTGACCTGAACAAAACCGTAGAAGGTTTACAGGAATCTGCTGCCGCTTTAAAAGCCATCGCCCGCAGTGGAAAGAAAATCATGTTTGTGGCCACTAAGAAACAAGCCAAGGAAATTGTAAGCGAATGTGCTCAGCGCGTGAACATGCCTTATGTTACCGAGCGTTGGTTGGGTGGTATGCTCACCAACTTCAACACGGTTCGTAAAAGTGTGAAGAAAATGCAGAACATTGAAAAAATGTTGGCTGATGGCAGCGCTGAAAGCCTGACCAAAAAAGAACGCCTTACCTTAACCCGCGACAAGGATAAAATGGAAAAAGTACTGGGTGGTATTGCTCAGATTAGCCGTGTACCTGCCGCTTTATTCATGGTGGATATCGGGCACGAACATATTGCACTGGCAGAAGCAAAAAAACTCAACATCAGCACATTTGGAATGGTAGATACCAACTGCGATCCTAATAAGATCGATTTTGCGATCCCTTCAAATGATGATGCTACTAAATCTATTTCTATCATCGTTAACTATTTAACAGCAGCGATCGTAGAAGGATTACAAGAGCGTCAGGCAGATAAAGATGATGAAGAAAGTCATGATACGGAAGAAAGCGCAGAAGCCAAAGCAGCTCGTTTTGAACAAAAAGCTGATGGTGGCGACGACCGCAACAAACGTGGTGGTGGAAGAGGCGTTGCTTCTCAACCTAAACGTCGTGTAGCTGGTCCGGGCCAAGGTGGCAGAAGGCCAGCAGGTGGACCAGGTGGAGCAAGATAATTGCCCAACCATCCGCTTCATGGAACAAACAGGTGTTTTATATTGATGAGTTTATCCCAACAATTATAGACTCACTATTTTAAAACATTATTAATTTTTAATTTTTAATTATCAATTACAATGAGTGTTACTATAACAGCAGCAGACATTAATAAATTACGTCAAACAACAGGAGCCGGTATGTTAGATTGCCGCAAAGCACTAACTGAAAGCAACGGCGATTTTGAAGCAGCCATTGACTGGTTGCGTAAACAAGGCCAGAAAGTTGCCGCTAAACGCAGCGACAGAGAAGCTAAAGAAGGGGTGATCATTGCCCAAACAACAGCCGATCATAAAAGTGGTATCGTGATTTGCATCAGCTGTGAAACAGATTTCGTGAGCAAGAACGCAGACTTCGTTGCCTTTGCACAATCTATTGCAGATGCAGCCATTGCCAACGATGTTAAATCAGCCGAAGAATTAAACGGAGTTACCGTTAACGGTTCTAAAGTTGAAGAACTGATCAACGATAAACTGGCAGCCATTGGTGAAAAAATTGCTATTTCAAGATTTGAAAGAGTAGAAGCACCTTATGTTGCTTCTTATATTCACGGTGCAAACCGCATGGGTGTTTTGGTATCCATGACCAAAGAAGCAGCTGACGCAGGAAAAGATGTAGCCATGCAGATCGCTGCTATGAATCCATTGGCAGTAGATGAAACCTCTATCAGCCAGGAAACAAAAGACAGGGAAAAAGCCATTGCCATCGAAATGATCAAAGCAGAAGGTAAGCCGGCAGAAATGGCTGAAAAAATTGCTGATGGTAAAATGAACAAATTCTTTAAAGACAATACTTTAATGGCCCAGGCATTTGTAAAAGACAGCAGTAAATCTGTGGCTGATTATTTGAAGAGCATCGATACTGACCTTAAGGTTACTGAATTTAAAAGAGTAGCACTGGGGTAATATACTCAGTGAGAAAATAGTAAAAGAGCGAAACAATTGTTTCGCTCTTTTAATTTTAATGCTTGCCATAAACTTATTACCTGGCATAAACTCCGTTTGGAGAAACCACCGATGCCGGTCCGCCAGTAATCCCAACGGGCGGCACAATAATATTTACTGGTTCTCCATTTATTTTCAGTGAAACTTTTCTTGCATGAATCTCCACCCCCTGCTGATGAAAAGGAGGCATAATTGAAGGTTCCCTATTAATCAAGTAGGGTGTGCTAAAATCAGTCATTTCCACTTCAAAACTATAGCCTCCCACAACGCATTTACTGATTGCTTTATCTGCAGTTATTTCAATATCAATAGTGGCGTTTAAAACCGGGGCCTGCTCAAACGGGGTGCCGGCAAAAATATTGGGGCCAAAATATTTGCCCACTTCTTCGTTAGTGCTTACAAAGCCCATTACAGCTGGCATTCCATTGGGGTCAGGTTGCCAAAGTATCATACCACTGGCTGCATTGCCAACAGGGGTGTTAACCATACGGCCCAAATGCACAATCAAATTTGGCATTTGCAATTCAGAGGAAGTAACAGCAACAAGATCAATACCGCCTTCCCAACTCATCCATTTTGAAACATTTGTCATAAATAATTTATTTAAGGTTGATTGTTATAGGGTAAATATATACAAGGTAATGAAGTTTATAAATACCCCTTGTAAGGTATTTATTGTACTATTATTAATACGAATTGATTGGGTAAGCAAACGGAAAATACCCTGTAGGGGGTATTGCTTTAGTATTAAAACGGCTGCAATTTTATACCTAAATTATTTAAAGTATGAAAAAAATATTTTCTCTGCTATTAACTTTTATACTGGTTAATGCAGTTTTTGCCCAAACAGCTGCCAAAGAGTGGTCAAAAAAATTTCCGGGAAATGTAAAATGGTATCATATAACTGATGCCGGAATATTAGTAGTATGTACAGGTGATGCTCTGTATGGCATTAATCCAGATAGCGGAGAAGAAATATGGAAGGCAGATAACCTGGATGATATTAAGGAAGAAAATTACGACCCAATTGAAGGAACTCCTTATGCCGCAATTGTAAAGCAAAAAGCGTTTAGCGCTACCGGAACCCGGTATACCATTATTGATGTGGTTAAAGGAAAAATTTTGGCCGACACAAAGGAACTGGATATGATCATGGTGACAAAAAGAATTCATGTAAAGGAATTGAATAGCATGATATTTTTTGGACTTTCGAAAACTAGGGGCAAACCTTTTTTGGTGATGATCTCATTAGAAGATGGTCACAAAGTATGGGAGCAAAATAAATTATTTGAAAAAAACAGTGAAGAGATCGTGTCCAACGGCTTAGCGACGAATGACGGAATTTATATTGCCACCACTAAAAATATTTATAAGCTTAATCAGCAAACTGGAGAAATACTATGGAGTGTAGATATGAAAACTGAAAAACCAGTTGTGGCTGTAGAACAAAATAAAAAAAGCGGCTTTGGAAAACTTATGGGAGGAGGCAATACCACTCATGTAGATTTAAGTGCTAATGCCACATCAACAAGTGCTCAATTTTTCTTGCACAACAATAATAACGACAAGGTGTATTTCTGGAATCAGGATGTTTTACTTGCTTACAATAATGCAGATGGAAAACCGCTGACTAAAGAGGTAGAGCTGCAATCGCCCGTAGCGTATATCTTATATGACACGCACGGTATGATAGTAACCACTACTGAAAAAACACAAAAAGATCAAACTACACAAAGTGGAAGTGGCGGAGGGTTATTGGGAAAAATAAAACGTAAATCCGCAGCAGGTAAAAACAGGGCGTCTATTTTATGTATTGATCCGGAAACCGGGTTAAATAAATGGGGTGATGAAATTGACTTAAAGGGTGATGTGAATGCCTACAAGATGGTTGGTAATAAATTGATATTGGCAACAGAAACGGATGGCGAGGACAACTATATCAGCATCATTGATTTGGATGCCGGGAAATCATTAACGAAAAAACCTTTATCAATAAAGGGAGAAATCAGAGATTTGGAAGTTGTTCCTCAAGGGTTATACTATCGCACTTCTGATGAAATAAATATTTTGGATCTGGAAACAGGCGATAGAACCTGGAAGAAAGGATTTAAAGTAAAAAATTGTGTGGGAGATAATGCCGATAATACAACCGGGTATGTTTATGCCAACGAAAAAATATTTAAAATTGATTTTACTGCAGGGGATATACGCGAATGGGTAACTGGTGTGGATTTTAATGGTAAAGAAGATCCAACTTCTTTGCAGGTAAGATCCAATGGTGTGCTGTTAACATCTGATCAAAATGCTACCTTATACAGCAAAGACGGGAAAGTTGTATGGCATACTTATAACAAAGCCCCAGGCCGTACCGGAATGGGTAAAGTATTAAGTGGTCTTGGCGGATTGGCCGCGGCTGTGGTTGCAACCGCATCTACTGCAAATAGCGCACAATTAAGTTACGCCAAAGGCTATTATGGTAGTACTGACCCGGTATTGGATAATGCAATAAAGACTTCACAAGTCAATGCTGCAAATTTTGCCGGTGCTGCAGCAAGCAGTTTTGCATCTATTAGCAGAAGGTTTAAAGCAACAATACAAGCCAATGATTTTATGGTTATGCTAACGGCTCTGGGTGGAAATAATGAAGCAAAAAATTCAGGCGCAGTCATCATAAATAAAATTGATGGTAAAAATGTTTCAAGTATTTTATTGGGTGATAAAACCCCCGACTATAAACTTGATGAATTGGGTAGAATGATCTTCCAAAAAAGTGAAAATGATGAAATAAAGGGATTTAAATTTTAGCAAACAGCATAAGGCAAAAGGGTCGCATCTGTGCGACCCTTTTTTTATCCATCCATCGATACTATAGATAAACTACCTTTATCAGTATTAAACCTAAAATAGTTGTTTCGATAATGAAATGGCACGTTAATCTCCTTTTTTCTTTTTGTATCTTATTGCTTACAGTGCTTGGTTATGGCCAAACAGGCAAACTCGAAATTTTAGCGGGAGCTAACAATACATTGTCTATTCAATTAGCTGAAATTGAAAATAGTACTGCATCCGAGGCCCGTATTGCCTCTTTAAAAAAGATGCTTGATGCACCCAGTTTAACAGTTGATGAGATCTTAGCCATACAAACCACATTGGTACATCAATACCTGGAATTGCAACAATGGGATATCTGTCTTCGTTATTGCCAGCAACAGATAGCCTTAGCGCACCAGCAAAATAACCCGTTAACCGAAGCTACTTTCTATAAACTGATCGGGAATACTTATTATCATATATCGGATAAAAAAAGGGCTGTGGACTATTGGGAAAAAAGTATTTCTGTGAGTGAACCCAACAAGTTTAATGTGTTATTAGAACAATGTTACCATAATGTGGGTGTGTATTTTCTTGAATCTGGCACCGATTATAAAAAGGCAGAATCATATCTGCTAAAAGGGTATACGATCGGACTCAAACTGTATCCGGCTGTTTCTACTCAAATTAGTTTACATCAAAGGCTTCTGGCTACCTTATACGAACAGTTAAACCAATTTGATAAATCTGAAGGCTTTTATATAAAAGTAATATTCAATAGTAAAATATTGAAAGACAGTGCTAACCTGATTGAATCATTATCGTTTTATTCGGGGCTTCTGGTAAAGAAAAACGATTTTAGTAATGCCGTGGATATAAGCAGAGAAGCGGTTGATCTGGCTAAAAAAACAAATCGGTTAGACCAGGTCAATACTGCGCTGTCATCATATTCCGAAAGTTTATTTGCAGCAGGCAGATACAAAGAAGCTTATCTGGTTAAGAATGAATTGGTTAGCCGTATCAGGGAACGATTCAACGGGGACTTAAACAATAAAATTGGGGAAGCTGAAGCAAAACTTCATACTGCTGAAACTGAGCATGAAAAACAATTGGCTGCAGTAAAAGCTAAAAAGGAAAAACAAATCTATTTACTGGGGTTTGCTGGCCTATTAGTAGCGTTGGTCCTTTCCTTTTTGATTTTTTATCAAAAACGAAATGTAAAACAAAAACTGCAGATGCAGCAAGCAATGCAGGAAGAAAAGGAACGCCTAAGCAGGGATCTCCATGATAATTTGGGATCTCAAATGGCATTACTTTCCAACAATATTGAAAATCTTGACATACAATTTAGAAAGCAAATGGCTATTGATGAGCCGCTCGAGAAAATAAAGGAAACGTCACGACAGCTATTGCAAACCCTCAGAGAAACAATCTGGATTTTGAATAAGGAGCAGGTAACTACGCAAGAATATTTTGACAAACTGATAGATTATACACAACGTTATTTACAATCTTTTCCAAACATACAACTCAGCGTTGAGGAAAAATTCACAACTGATAAAATACTGAATTCAAATGAAGCCTTGCAACTTTTCAGGATCTGCCAGGAAGCCATTGCCAATTCATGCAAGTATGCTGAAAGCAAAATGATATTTTTACAAGGAGTTACAGAACAAAATAGCTTTCAGATTATTGTACAAGATTTCGGGAAAGGGTTTGATATGGATAGTATACAGGCAGAAGCGCAATATGGATTAAAAAATATGATAAAACGGGCCAAATTGATCAATGCAGATTTGCAGATAAATACTACCCCCGGAGTCGGAACTTTAATAAAGATAAAAAAATAGCATGTTGTATATATTGATTAAATACCCCATAGAGGGTATTGCTGAATTTTTCACCTCATTTACTTTTGCAGGATGCGAATAGCCATTGTTGACGATAAGCAATATTTAAGGAATTCACTTAAAGAAAAACTCGCTTCTATCGAGAATGATATTGAAATAATGATGGAGGCGGAAGATGGTACAGACTTTCTAAAGCAAATGAAAAACACATCTACCATTCCTGATGTGGTCCTCATGGACATTGAAATGCATGAATTGAATGGGATTGAGACAATTTTACGCGCAGCACCGATTTTCCCTTCAGTAAAATTTATTATGCTTACCGTTTTTGATGATGATGAACGAATATTTAATGCAATTAAGGCAGGTGCTCACGGGTATTTGTTGAAGGAAGAAACAGCACAAAATATTATTAATGCCATTTACCAAGTTTATGAAGATGAAGGAGCACCTATGAGCCCTGGCATTGCCCGCAAAGCCTGGAAATGGCTCACCTCCATGGCTGCTCAGCCGGCTGGTGAAAAACCAACAACTTCAAAAAGTGATCTGGAACCCTTAAGCGACAGGGAAAAAGAAATTTTAAAATGCAGTATGGAAGGCAAAGAATATTCGCAAATTGCCGAACTCCTGTTTTTAAGCAAACATACTGTGCGACAGCACATGAAAAACATATACAGCAAATTGCATGTGAGCAATAAAGTTGAGGCGCTGCAGATCAGTTTAAAAAATAAATGGATCTAATGTTACTGTTTTACCGGCCTATATTCCCTGGCTGAAAAGTTCCCGAAAATAATTTGCAGCTTCCCTGATTTTTATTCAAAATAGATCAGGCGCAGGATTTATAAACATCCTATTGTCCCAATGGATACTCTGGTGAGCGTATAACAGAAAATGGGTCAATCATTCTAATAGCCCTGTAACTAATTATTGCAAAGTTCAGCGGATTTTATTGTTCCATAAAATGCCCCGCAGAGGGTATTGTTAACCCTGCTAATTCCACACATTTTTGTAATCTGATTAAAAGCACAAATTCATTCACCATGAAAAAATTATATACCCTTGTTATTATATTATTTTCGTTTACGCTTCCTCAAATACCTGCTTCAGGAAATGTACTCTTGCTAAATGTTGCTCATGCCATTTTTACTCCGGCGGTTTACAGGCCAAGTAATGTTACCCACCTGCTAAATGGCAAACCCTTATTACGGTTCAATAAAAATTTGCAAACATCCTACATTGATTTAAGCACCACAAGTAAAATGATATGATCAAGTGCAAACAAGGAAATAAAAATCACAGCTTTTATTAGAATTAAGAATGTTATTATATTTTAAAAATTAAAACTAAAAAATGAAACAACTACCCTATCTATTGATTGCTTTTACATTGTTCGCTTTTGCTGCCTGCAAAAAATCAGACCCAACAGCTCCTGCAGCCACTGCTGCAGCTGGTAGCTTTACCTGCACCATTGGCGGTGTAGCTTTTGTAGCAGATTCGGCCCATTATAGCAAAAATGCCACACAAACATTTATGGAAGCCTGGAAAGGCGGTGTAATGAGATTTGAAATTAATCTTGCCGGTGTAACAGCCACCACCTATAATGTACTAATGGGCACCAATGATTTTATTTACTGGCCAAGTACAAATTATTCTGGAGGAACCAGTGGTTCGGTTATTATTTCTGCTTATGATAATACGGCTAACCAGATTACGGGAACATTTACAACAATTGGCACAACTGGCCCGGGTGGTGCATTCGCTATAGCCAACGGCGTTTTTACAAAACTGCCTAAAAGATAAATAAAACCAACAAGATATAGCTTAAGCTGCCGGGGTAATACCGGCAGCTTTTTATGTTACTGTAGTTAGCGCTTAATAAGGAATAATTATATTTGGAGATGGAAATGTACCAATCATATTTTGAGGAGAATAAACAATCCTGGAACAAGCGTACGGCTATTCATAAAGATTCTGCCTTTTATGATCTGGCTTCTTTTAAAAAAGGAGCATCATCTCTCAATAAGATTGAATTGGATGGCCTTGGTGCTGTTGCTGGTAAAACTATATTGCACCTGCAATGTCATTTCGGTATGGATACTATGAGTTGGGAAAGAGAAGGCGCGATCGTTACCGGTGTTGACTTGAGTGACGAAGCCATAAAACTGGCAAATGATATAAAAACAGAATTAAATCTTAATGCCACATTCATTTGTTGTAATGTGTACGACCTTAAGCACCATCTTGATAAAAAATTTGACATTGTATTTACTTCTTATGGTACCATTGGCTGGCTACCGGATTTGGATAAGTGGGCAGAGATCATTGCTCATTTCTTAAAACCAGGAGGTACATTTTATATTGTTGATTTTCATCCTGTATTGTGGATGATGGACGAAAAATTTGAACATATTAAGTACAATTACTTCAATAAAGATGTGATTACTGAAGCAGTTGCCGGTACATATTCAGACAGAAACGCCGCAATCAAATCAATTGAGCATGGCTGGAATCATCCTTTTTCAGAAATATTCAACGCGCTGATCAAACAGGAGCTGACCGTTCAGCAGTTTAATGAATACCCGTTCTCGCCTTATCCTTGTTTTAGTAATCTGGAAAAGGGACACGATGGGATGTGGCGGATCAAGGGTATGGAAGAAAAAATGCCGATGTTATATGCGATTAAAGCATTGAAACAATCGCTAACGAGATAAAAAATATATCTTCGCAAAAATATTTCTGCGATGCTTCCCAAATACAAACGAATCTTACTCAAACTTTCCGGCGAATCATTAATGGGGGATAAGAATTTCGGTCTCGATAGCGATGTCATAGCCCGCTATGCCCGTGATGTAAAAAGTGTTACTGAACTGGGCGTACAGGTAGCCATTGTGATCGGCGGCGGAAATATTTATCGCGGAATGAATGAAGCGGAAACCGGAATTGAAAGAGCCCAGGGCGATTATATGGGTATGCTGGCCACCGTGATCAACGGAATGGCCGTACAGAGCGGATTGGAAAAAGCAGGGGTATATACCCGTTTGCAAAGTGCCATCAAAATGGAACAGATCGCCGAACCTTATATTCGTCGCAGGGCCATGCGCCACCTTGAAAAAGGCCGGGTGGTCATCTTTGGTGCCGGAACTGGTAATCCCTATTTCACCACCGATACCGCAGGGTCATTAAGGGCGATAGAGATCAAGGCTGATGTGATCTTAAAAGGAACAAGGGTAAATGGCATTTATACAGCCGATCCGGAAAAAGATCCAACCGCAACAAGGTTTGAAACCATTTCTTTTGCCGATTGTATTCAGAAGAATTTGAAAGTGATGGACATGACCGCCTTCACCCTTTGCATGGAAAACAATTTGCCGATCGTAGTATTTGATATGAACACACCGGGTAATCTGTTGAAAGTAGTGACCGGAGAAAAAGTGGGAACCCTGGTAAGTTAATCGTACTAACCTACTCCATATATTGAGGAAGCTGCTTGTAAAAAGGCAGCTTCTTTTTTTATGTTAGGTTTATTATAAAGTATTGAGGAAATAGTTGATATCCGCCAATGACCTTTTTATCGGGGTTATATTAACCGATTGAATGGTGGTGCCGGCTGCGGTTCCTCCGGTAACTGTATTTACAAATCCGAGGAAATAATCGTTGCCCTGTTTAGAGATCACCACCACCGTAATGGCTTTACCAACGGGTAGTTTATCGCTGATGAATTTTCTGGCGCCTATTTCAGCATTCATACTCACTACCGATCTGAAATCTTTAAATACCACCCAGGCCGTGGTATTGGCATTGGTAAAGTTGGACGCCAGGTTAGCGGCTACTGAAACCCTTGTGATACCTGCAGTATCATATAAGTATCCAGCGGTAAGCCAGGCAATATGGTTGGTTTGAATTTCAATATTAGGAACAGCTACTGTTGCCGTATTGTTCACGATATCGGTATTGGGCAGCCAGTTAAAATGCTGGGGAACAGATTCGTCGCCATTAAATATTTTTAAGGGAACTGTGGCGTTCATGATCTCGGGGTAACGGTAAACGATACGCGCATTTGGGGCCAGTTGAAGTACCTGGTTGTTCTGCGTGAACCGGAGGAATATTTCCCCGGTGCTTACCAACAGCCGTCCATTTGAACTGGTAGGTTTACCCAGCCGAATGATATCGCCTTTTTTATTGATCAGCAGCAGATCTACTTTAACGGTTCCGCTGATCACTTGTCCTGAACTGCCCACACAGCAATGTGGTGGAAACCCGCACTGTAATCCAAATGGAGTGGTGATATAGGCATTGCTGCCATTTACCTGGATACTGTCAGTATATGGATTGAATAACAAGTTGCTGTTGAGTGATGAAACAGGCATCGTGGGGGTAATGCTGCTATACCAGCTGGTATCGGGCCCGTTGATCTGCCCGGGATCCGGAACAAACAGGTCAACATTTTTCTGGCAGGCATTTAAGAAAAAGCCCATGATGATCAATAACCCTATTAATAATTTTCTATTCATCCCTTTTAATTTAGGTAAGCCCTACAATTATCAGATACTGTGTTCCTGATTTTTGCTGCCTGTTATTTTAAATCTACACGCAGGCCGAGCTTCAGTCCTACGGTATTGTATTTTTGTTTCAGTGTTAAATTGTCTTTGTTCAACGGCGACAGGTTATACCGGAAATAAGGTTCTGCCATCAGGTGCAGCTTGTCGTTTAATTTATAGTACACCGATACGGCGCCCATCAGTCCGAACCCTGCATTGGTTTTAAACTGATACGTTGAATTTCCTTTTCCGGTAGTGATGCTTACGGGTTGCAATGCCGTATCAAGCACTTCTCCTTTTTGCCAGCTGTACACATTGATCACTGGCCCCACATTGATATTGGCATGCAATCTTCCATTGCCCAGTTCATAACCTACCAACAGCGGAATATCAAAACTGCGGTATTTATTATGGGTGGTCTTATACCGGGTTCCGGTAGTGATATAGGTGCCAGTGGTATCTCCGTTGGCATCAATGATATAAGTGATCTGCACTAAATTTCCTTTAACATAAGTGAATTTTTCATTGATCTGGCTATAATTGATACCCGCACGAATGCTCATGGAATTGTTGAACACCTTGGTATAACGGATCCCTGCGCTGAAGGCGGCAGAAACCTTCTGACTTTCTTTTCTTTTTTGCAGGTAAGCTGAATTGCCGGTATCGCTCATGCTGCGGAGGGCGAGGTCGGGGCCGGCATAGAACTCAAAATATTTTTTATTGCCGGCGGCATTTTTTTCAAAGGCGGGGCAATCGGGTAAAAAGGTAAAAGGTTGTTGGTGCTTTTTAAAATCGAGGTTACTGGCTTTTTCGGCCTCAATTTTTTTAATGCCATACATTAGCCTGCCCATCAGGCTTCCGCCATAATTCAGGGAATTGTTATCCAGGAGATCAGTGCCATCTTCAGTTTTAGCTACATCAACTGTATTATTTGTTGCCTTGTTGTTTTCGGTATTTGTTTTTGTTTTCAATTCCTCATCTGATAGCGGTGTGGCAGCCTTGATCTTCAATTTCAATTTCGCATTCAGCATACTGCTTGTAGATGCGGTAGCTCCGTCTTTTTCTGAACTTACCAGTTTGCTGTTACCGGTTTTAGATAATTCGGTATTGGATTGAGCACTGGTATTTGTTGAAGTACTGACCTGTTGCGTGGTACTATTTTGTTGCGCTGTTGTTATTTGTTGGTCTGTTTTTGCGGAATAGGTATTGTTAGTAGCCAGTGCCGAAATATTATTTTGTTGAGTTACAGGCACACTTGGTTTCAATAGTAGCCAGGCAGCTGTGCCACTGGCAATCATGAGGGCTAATAACAGTAAGCCATTGCGGGTATTGAAAATATTGAACCAGAAACCGGCCGGTTTTTTTCTTTCTTTTTTGGCCACAATATTTTCCCAGATACGCGGATGCACATCGGCAGCATAGTCGCTAAACTGATGCTTCATATGTTCATCAAACCGCTGGTTATTGTTCATACCGCTACTTTTTGCAGTTGTAATATTTGTTTTTGCAGCATTAGCCTGGCTTTCACCAGCTGACTCCGGCTGGTACCGGGTTGAATGCCCAGCATGGCTGCTATTTCATCATGCTGGTATCCTTCTATCACGTACAGGTTAAAAATGATCCTGTATCCATCCGGTAAATTATTGATCAGGTACATGAGCTCTTTTTGCGTTAAATGATTGTAAGCGGTGGGTTCCAGAGAATTTTCATCCTTGTCTGAAATTTCATAGCCGCTCACTTCTTTTTCATATCGCCGCAAGGAATACTTTTTCAGGGCGGTATTTACCATGATCCTCCTGATCCAGCCCTCAAACGACCCTTCAAATTTGAACTGATGTATCTTTTCAAAAATCTTAATAAATGCGTCCTGTAATATATCCTCAGCATCGGCACTATTGCGCGCATAACGATTGCATACGCCTAGCATACGGCCGGCGTAGCGGTCAAAAACCTCCTTCTGACAGGCGGCTTCTTCCCTTATGCAACCACGTATGAGCTCGTTTTCGGTCAATTACTAGAGTTTACATCGGGCATTTTTGAGTAAGATACCCTGACTATCCTATACGCTGCCCGGAAGGCTTTATTGTATAAAAGATACAAAAAATAGGAGGTTTTCTTGGCAAAAGCGGGTAAATCGGGTAATTTAAGGGTATTCAAACGGTTAATCCTTATGTTATCGCAGCAACAACTTGAAGCTTTGGTGTCTGAAAATGAGACCCTGCGGGTACAACTGAACGATCTGAATTATATGGTATCCCTGCGGGAAGAGGAGCTGGCCTTGCTAAAAGAGGAGGCCGCCGCCGCCGCTGAACTGAGGAGCTTATTGGCCGTAGAATTGGATGCCCAGCAAAAAATGCAAGACCATCTGGGGAAGCAGCAACGGCAATATAATGGAGCCGTAGAAAGGGAGCAGGAACTGGAGCAGGAGCTTACGGATGCGGTTAGGTTACTGCAGCAGTACAATGAGTTGGCCCAACAATACAATCATACCCATGCCCAGCTGAGCGATGTTCAGGACCAATTGGCCGAAATGAATAAAAGGAACCTATTGCTGGAACAAATAGCAGGCCGGATCGGTGAAATGGAGAGTATGCTCGCCAATATTCAAATGGAACGAGATGTACTTCGTGACAAAATAACCATACTCGAAAACAACAGCAATCAGGCTGATTTGTAGCCTAAAAATCAGGAAATACCTGCCATTTGTGTATTAGTTTGTAAAAATAGACCTCCATTCACTTGGATTGCTCCATTCAATTTTTTACTTTAACAGTCTAAAACTTATTGCATATGAATTTAATTGAAAGAGCTAAAAACATTTTGATCACTCCTAAAAAGGAATGGGATGTGATCGCCGGGGAAGAACAATCGCTTTCCTCTGTATTAACTACTTATGTGATCCCTCTTTCCCTGATCGGGGCTGCTGCCAACCTGATCGGATGGGGGTTGATCGGAAAATCATTTGGAACCGGGTTTTATAGTATCACTGTAAAAGGATGGGATATCGGTATCAAGTATGCCATTATTTATTTAGTTTCCGTAATTGTGGGCGTATTGGTTTCTGCTTTTGTGGTAGATGCATTGGCACCCTCTTTTGGCTCCGAAAAGAATCTGAATAAATCGAGCCAGTTTGTGGCCTATGCGTATACACCATCATTGGTTGCCGCAGCATTGAATATATTGCCAGTACTGGGTATGGTGGCCGGTTTGATCGGACTGTACTCTATCTACCTGCTGTATATTGGACTCAGTCCCATGAAAAAGACACCAGAGGATAAGAAAGTGATCTACCTGGTCATTACTTTTGTAGTGATGATCGCCGTTTATGTAGTGCTGGGATTGATCCTGGCATCCATACTTGGTATGGGTGGTATTGGTTCTGCAAGTAGTATCAGTTTATAAAAAGATTAACGCTATTGTTAAAGGCTGTTTCTTAAATGAAACAGCCTTTTTTATTCCCGCTAAATGATGTTGCTTTGTGGTTCAAAAATGATGGATCATGGAAAGTATTGCCGATATCCGAAAAGATTATATGTTACAAACCTTGCTGGAGCAAGACATGGCACCTGACCCTTATCAGCAATTTGGCCGATGGTGGGCCGATGCCCTCAAAAGTGATATCAGTGAAGTGAATGCCATGACACTGGCTACTGCATCCTTGCAAGGTATACCTGATGCTCGTATCGTGTTGTTGAAAGAGTACACCGAAAAGGGCTTTGTTTTTTTTACCAATTACGAAAGTGATAAGGGAGTACAGTTGAAAGAGAACCCCAATGCCTGTCTGGTATTTTTCTGGAAAGAACTTGAACGGCAGGTACGGATCACCGGTAGTGTTGAAAAGATCAGTGCCGAAGACAGTGATGCTTATTTTTATTCGCGCCCGGTGGAAAGCAGGGTAGGTGCCTGGGCTTCGCCACAAAGCACGGTGATCGCCGGAAGGCATATCATTGAAGAGAATGTTATAAAATTAAAACAAGAATTTGAAGGGAAGCCGGTAACCCGCCCGCCACATTGGGGAGGATATATCGTGATGCCTCATGCCATTGAATTCTGGCAGGGCCGACCCAGTCGCTTGCACGACCGGTTTCAATATAAAATACAAGATGGAGGAGGATGGAGCCTGAATCGGCTGGCACCCTAACATAAAAATGAAAACAGGCCAACGATCAAATGCCCAAGGGGACCGACGGTTGGCCTGTTTTGTAATTATTTGCTCTTTTTAGCAGCCGCTTTTTTGGCTACAGGTGCAGGTGCTGTTGCTGGTGCTGCTTCTTTTTTTGCCACCACTACTTTTTTGGCTGGTTTAGCAGGCCTGGTTTTTCCAAAAGATCCACTGAATATTTTTCCTTTTTTAGTTTTTATATCTCCGCGTCCCATAATAATTAATTTTATTTTTTTTGTGAGTGAATGTGTAAAGGATTTACAAAAAAAGCAAGGCACTCATGCACCTTGCTTTTTAATGTGTTCGACACAAGATTACATTTTAGCAGATAATTCTTTACCAGCTTTAAACTTGGCAACTTTTTTTGCTTTGATCTTGATAACAGCACCTGTTTGAGGATTGCGTCCGTTACGGGCAGCTCTTTTTGATACAGAGAATGTACCAAAACCTACCAATGTAACTTTACCACCACCTTTCAGGGTTTTTGTTACAGCTTCAACAAAAGAATCCAAAGCAGCGTTTGCTTGTGTTTTTGTAATACCTGCATCATCAGCAAGTTTTGAAATCAATTCAGCTTTGTTCATAATATTTTTTTTAGAAATTTTAACTACAACAAATATAACCGCTTTTTAATTGCAATAAAATTTTTTTAATAAAATATTATTTCCTAAACAATGGCTGTAAACCCCAAGGAATAAGGTTTTGGGTCAATTCAGCCCCTGGGCTATTGGACAGGCTTGTTGGAGGGGTTATTGCGAAACCCTTACTGGCAAAGGGTTTCAAGTAATATGCCATGAAATCCTTTGCCAAAGCGGATTTAAGCGGAATATAAAAATGTTTTTTAGGATAACCGCAAGATATTTTTTGTTTTGCACATTTAGTTAACAACCTGCAATACCGAGCGAAAAGCGATGAACTGATCGCCCCATTTATCGAAGGATCGCTGCCGCATGATGCCGGCAAATTTTTCAATATACTGATTGTACAAAGCCTTGCTTTCTGCCCGATACTGGATGGCATAACTGGGGCCTTCCGCATCATCTATTTCTAACAATCGTAAAATGGTAAAATCAGTAAAGCATCCTGTATTCATCACCTCGGGGATATGTTCCTGCTTCAACCAATCCAGCCATTCGTGTTGAATGGCGCTATGTACTTTAATGGTTACATTATAGATGATCATATGATTATACAGTTTTCAGTTCTACATATACCGGGCAATGATCACTGTGCTTTACATCCGGGTAAATCTCGGCATCTACCAACTGGTCTTTCAAGGCATTGGTAACCGTGATATAGTCGATGCGCCAGCCTTTGTTATTGAGCCGCACACTGGGGAAACGCTGACTCCACCAGCTATAGCGATGGGGTTCGGGATGAAAATGGCGGAACGTATCGATCCATCCACTGGCTAAAAATTTGGTCATCCAACTTCTCTCTTCAGGTAAAAATCCACTGTTGTTCTTATTCCCTTTGGGATCATGAATATCGATCTCTTCATGCGCAATATTATAATCACCCACCAGTACGATCTTAGGATGTTTCTTTTTTAATTTATTCAGATAAGTAGTGAATTCATCGAGCCATCCGTATTTGAATTGCTGGCGCAGATCGCCCGAAGTGCCCGAAGGGAAATAAGCATTGATGAGCCGGATATCGCCAAAGTCTAATTGAATTACCCTGCCTTCATCATCACTTGGGGCGTGGCCATTGCCATTGATCACGAGGTCGGGTTTTTGTTTTGAAAATACGGCTACTCCGCTATATCCTTTTTTTTGTGCACTGTACCAATGATGGTGAAAACCCAGTGCTTCAAATTGTTTGATGTCTACATCATCCCTGGTAGCCTTGGTTTCCTGAAAGCAAATGATATCTGCCGGATCTGTTTTCAGCCAGTCGATCAACCCTTTTTTCATGGCAGCACGAATGCCGTTTACATTGTAAGAAATGATGCGCATCTGATAATTGTATTAAATAATTTTGATCAAAAATACTAGGTTAGGCTTCATAGTCGAGTATGGGCCGCAACCATTTTTCTATTTCTTTCAAGGGCATGGATTTTCTGTTGGCATAATCTGCCACCTGATCCTTTTCAATTTTACCCACTCCAAAATATTTGCTTTCGGGGTGTGCAAAATACCAACCGCAAACAGATGCTGCCGGATACATGGCCAAACTTTCTGTAAGCTGGATGCCGCTAGTGGCCTCTCCGCCCAGCAATTCAAATAATTTTATTTTTTCGGTATGGTCCGGACAAGCAGGATAACCCGGCGCCGGCCTGATGCCCTGGTAGCTTTCCTTGATCAGGTCTTCACTGCTCAGTGATTCTTCTTTTGCATAACCCCAAAAATCCGTTCTGGTTTTTTTATGCAGCAATTCGGCAAATGCTTCTGCAAGTCTATCAGCTAAGGCCTGTAATATTATTTTATTATAATCGTCGTGGTTGGCTTCAAATTTTTTGATATGTGGTTCTATGCCAGAAATGGTTACACTGAAGGCTCCGATATAATCTTCGTGACTACTGGATTGTGGAGCAATAAAATCGGCCAATGATATATTCGGTTGTCCTTTCATTTTTTGCACCTGCTGACGAAGGAATTCGAGTTTTACTACGCCTGTATCCGAATGGACCGATACACTATCGGGTGCTGTTTTATGCGCCGGCCAGAAACCTACTACGCCGGTAGCGCTAAGCCATTTTTCATCGATGAGTTGTTGCAATAAAATTTTTGCGTCTTCAAATAATTTGCTGGCTTCTTTACCGATCAATGGGTCGCTGAGCAGCTGTGGAAATTTTCCATGCATTTCCCAGGCAATGAAAAAAGGCTGCCAGTCGATATAGCTTGCAATTTCAGCAAGGTCATAGCCAGCCATTACCTGTGTACCCGTAATGCTTGGCATTACCGGCTGATATGTTTCCCAGTTGATGGGCGTAGCGTTTTGCTGTGCTTCCCCAAAGGGTAGATAGGATTTGCTGGTTTTCTTATTGCCAAAATCGCTGGCCAGTTTATCGTATTCTTTTTTGATGCTGTTGAGGAAAGCGGGTTTTTGTTCTTTACTGAGCAAACTACCGGCAACGGTTACACTCCTACTGGCATCCAGTACATGGATCACTCCTGCATCGAACTGAGGAGCTATCTTCACGGCGGTATGCATGCGTGAAGTAGTTGCCCCACCGATGAGCAGGGGTTGTTTCATGCCCCGGCGTTTCATTTCATGGGCCACATGCACCATTTCATCAAGCGACGGGGTGATGAGCCCGCTGAGTCCGATGATGTCTACATTTTCTTGTTGTGCCCTGTCCAAAATCTTATCGGCGGGTACCATTACGCCCATGTCGATGATATCATATCCATTACAGCCCAGCACCACGCCCACGATATTCTTTCCAATATCATGTACATCTCCTTTCACGGTGGCCAATAATATTTTTGCAGCGCCTGCGGTTTCTTCATTGGTGGTACCGGCGGTGAGGTGGGCTTGTTTGCGGTCTTCTTTTTCCTGTTCAATATAGGGGGTGAGTACGGCTACGGCTTTTTTCATCACCCTTGCACTTTTCACTACCTGGGGTAAGAACATCTTGCCGGCGCCAAACAGATCGCCTACGATATTCATACCATCCATTAACGGACCTTCGATCACATCGAGTGGCCGAGGATATTTTTGTCGCGCTTCTTCAGTGTCGGCATCAATATAATCGGTGATGCCATTGATGAGCGCATGGGATAAACGTTTTTCTACCGGTTCATTCCTCCATTTCTCATCTTTCACTTCCACCTTGCCCTTTGATTTTACTTTTTCGGCATGGATGATCAGTTTTTCCGTGGCTTCATTATTATTATTGTTCCGGTTAAGCAATACCTCTTCGCAGAGTGATCGCAGTTCCGGTTCTATTTCATCATACACCACCAGCTGACCGGCATTTACAATACCCATATCCATACCGGCTTTGATGGCGTGGTACAGGAATACGCTGTGGATGGCTTCGCGCACATGGTCGTTGCCCCTGAAGGAGAAGGATACATTGCTAACACCGCCACTCACTTTCGTAAGGGGCATTCTTTTTTTTATTTCGCGGGTGGCTTCAATGAAATCAACGGCATAATTATTATGCTCTTCAATGCCGGTGGCCACGGCAAAAATATTGGGATCAAAAATGATGTCTTGCGGATCAAATCCTACTTGTTCGGTTAAGATGGTATACGCGCGCGAACAGATCTCTATTTTCCGGTCGCGGGTATCTGCCTGTCCTTTTTCATCAAAAGCCATTACGATCACCGAGGCACCATAGTCTTTACAAATGAAGGCTTGCTCAATGAATTTCTGTTCTCCTTCCTTCATGGAAATGGAGTTCACGATGCATTTGCCTTGCACACATTTTAATCCGGCTTCAATGATCTCGAATTTAGAAGAGTCGATCATGATGGGGATGCGCGCAATATCCGGCTCGGCCTGCACCAGATTCAAAAAAGTTTTCATGGCATGCACTCCATCCAGTAAGGCATCATCCATATTCACATCGATCACCTGGGCACCGCTTTCAACTTGTTGGCGGGCAACGCTCAGGGCTTCTTCATATTTTTCTTCCCGGATCAGTCGGGCAAATTTCTTTGATCCGGTAACATTGGTGCGCTCACCCACATTTACAAAATTGGTTTCGGGGCGAACGATCAGTGGTTCTAATCCGCTTAATCTTAAAAAAGGCCTTATATGTGTTGCTTCACTCATGTATGTAATTATTGATCGGTAAATACTTTATCTACCACCGGCAATGGCCTGGGGGTACAGTGCTTTACTTCATCGGCAATATGTTTTATATGTGCGGGGGTGGTGCCGCAGCATCCGCCTACGATATTCACGAAACCTTCATTGGCCCACTCTTCAATGATATGGGCAGTTTCATGCGGTTGCTCGTCGTATTCCCCAAAAGCATTGGGCAAGCCCGCATTGGGATAGGCAGATGTATAACAGCTGGCGATCTGCGAAAGCTCTTCAATATGCGATCGCATCTGTGTGGCGCCCAGGGCACAATTCAGTCCGATACTGATCGGCTTGGCGTGCATCACGGATACATAAAATGCTTCCAGTGTTTGTCCGCTTAAAGTGCGTCCACTCGCATCCGTTATGGTTCCCGATATCATGATGGGGAGTTCGGGAAGATGTGCTTCCCGGAAATATTTTTTTACCGCATAGATGGCGGCTTTGGCATTCAGGGTATCGAAAATGGTTTCGATCAGGATCAGGTCTACACCACCCTCAACCAATCCTTTGATCTGTTCGGTATAAGCAGCAGCCACTTCATCAAAGGTTACGGCACGGTAACCGGGATTGTTTACATCGGGTGATAGGCTGAGTGTTTTATTCAGCGGGCCAATGGCTCCTGCTACAAAGCGGGGTTTATCGGGGTTGCGCTGGGTGTATTCATCCGCGGCTTTGCGGGCACAGGTGGCGGAGGCTATATTCAGTTCATAGGCCAGCGATTGCATATCGTAATCGGCCTGGGCAATGGAGGTGCTGCTGAACGTATTGGTTTCAATGATATCGGCTCCGGCTTCCAGGTATTCTTTGTGAATGCCAATGATGATCTCTGGTTGCGTAATGCTCAACAGGTCATTGTTCCCTTTTACATCGGTATGCCAGTTGCTGAACCTTGTACCCCGGTAATCCTTTTCTTCCAGCTTGTGTTGCTGGATCATGGTACCCATGGCACCATCAATGATGAGGATCCTTTCTTTTAAACATGCCTGTATCGTTTTTTTCATACTGTTCATTTGTACCTCCTGTTTCTATGGGCAATGACCACAGTAATGTATACTGCAGTGCGTGGAAATGTTACTGATCTGAAAAAGGAAACTGTTAAACGAGAACCAATCCGTGAAGATGTTAGGAATGCTTTCGTTTATTAGTTCTTTTTTTTACAGGTTGAACAATAAACAAATCCACCTGAATTGCTTCACAAATTTATTAAAACTTAGCCGTAACACAAAATTGTACATTTTATACCGATCGGCGGGGAGGGGCTACAGGAGTGGATTACAATTTCTGGTCGTACAGGCAGGAAACCGTGATCTCGATGGTTTTGGCGATACTGTCTTTCACGGTATCGTCGATTTTGATTTGGTAATCGGCGAGGGTGATGCTGAACTTCGCAGCGCCCGATATCTTTCCGCCTTTGAGGCTGATATTGGCAGTAGTGCTTATCTTTTTGGTAACCCCATGCAGGCTCAGCTCGCCGGTTACCGTAACCGGGTATACACCATCCTTGCTGAAATTCACGTTCTTGATATTGGTAATGCTACCCTTGAAACTCGATTTGGGGTAGGTCTTACTTTCCATATAGTCTTCATTAAAATGTTCTTCCATCAATGCTTTCTTAAAATGAAAGGCATTGTTGAGCAATGAAAACTGGAGTTCTCCGGTTTGCGTATTGAGTACACTGGTCACCTGATTATTATCGGCCTTGATATTCTCAAAGGCTGTATTTGAAAAAAAGGACAGGAGCCCGTTCTTGGTATAAAATTTTTGTGCCGAAACGGAAAAGCTGAATCCGAACAGTGCTACCAGCACCACAAGAGATCTTAGTTGCATATTCATTAATTATTGGTGGGGTAGCCCCTGATTAAAAATACATCGCCCGGAAGGCCCATATCGGCATCCCCGCTATTGTAACCGCTGCATACTCCTTTGATGCGGATTTGATCGCCGGGTTTAATACTGCTGGCTTTGGATTCCATGGTACAGTTGATGGAGGCTCCGGTGACGCCGGTATTTATAAAGATGATCTGCTGCTGCTGTTGATTTTCTGAAACCTGTGATACTGTTCCGGATACTTCCAATACCTGATTGATATAAGCTGTTTTTGCCTTGGCCGATTCAGTGATAA
>Ga0194056_10000076_pt1 | contig 40827 bp, 42 predicted proteins | sample SepL4413m_MetaG_FD_155458 | JGI IMG/M metagenome (GOLD analysis project Ga0194056, IMG submission 155458) | Anoxic zone freshwater microbial communities from boreal shield lake in IISD Experimental Lakes Area, Ontario, Canada - Sep2016-L442-13m | ecosystem: Environmental > Aquatic > Freshwater... | reverse complement strand
AACGCGTTACGCAAGATCAACTTGCCAACTCCTGCACACATTCGGAATCAGGCGAATTCACTTTAGAGCGTTGGATTACGGTTTATTCCAAACATCCGGTTGATCATGCTGATCAAATAATTGCGGAGGTTTGAGAGTAGATCATGACCGAGTCAAGCGCGCTGAAAACCTTTCTCTGGTTTCAAAATGACTTAGAAGGCGCGCTTGCATTCTACAAAAAAACATTTGGGCAAGCCGTTGAAATCTTGGAAGAAAATCGAATGGGGCCAGGCGCGCCGCTTTTCACCGCCGATTTCAAGATATTTGGCCACGAATTTATTGGCATGTGCATCGATGGTGGACCAAAATTTAATGAATCTATATCGCTTTCGATCCAATGTGATGGACAGGAAGAAACAGATCGGATTTGGTCGGCAATTACCGCCGATGGCGAAGAAGGTCAATGTGGTTGGTGCAAAGATAAATGGGGAGTGAGTTGGCAAATTACACCTTTACAGATGCGCGAATATTTAGGAAACTCAGATCCCGAAATTGCACAACACAATTGGCAGGCGCTACGAGGAATGAGAAAAATAGAATTGAGTGGCTTTAAGTCTTAAAAGTGATCTTGATTAAATCTTGGTGGACCGTACTGGGATCGAACCAGTGACCCCCACAATGTCAATGTGGTGCTCTACCGCTGAGCCAACGATCCTTAAGAAACCTTAAGATGCGGAATGTTACATTAAATGTTTAGTGTTTAACTACCTGCTCTTCCAAAATCATCTTCAATGCGCTCAATATCGTCTTCGCCAAAGTAAGTTCCTGTTTGAACTTCGATGAAAATGATCTCTTCGGTGCCGGTATTTGAAATTCTGTGGAGGGTTCCGGCAGGAAATTCAACGCTATCGCCAGCTTTTATTGGTGAGGTCTTGCCTTCAATTGTTACTTCACCGGAACCTTGTGTGAGGGTCCAATGCTCCGCGCGAAATTTATGACGTTGATAGGAAAGTCTTGATCCAGGTTTAACCCAAATGCATTTAATTTTTTGGGTAGTGGTTTCTTGGAGAACTTCATAGCGACCCCAAGGTCGTTCTGACTTCTCGAGTTCACTCACTAGTTACTCCTGGTGTCTTCGGGTCTTGGTCTTGCTCGCGGGTTTAATTATGGAGGTCGGAACGGGATTTGAACCCGTGTAGCAGGATTTGCAGTCCTGAGCCTCGCCTCTCGGCCATCCGACCATCTGTTGGAACTGCGTTACTGAACTGAGAGCGGACGACCGGGTTCGAACCGGCGACCTGAACCTTGGCAAGGTTCCGCGCTACCAACTGCGCTACGTCCGCATTTGTTTCCAAGTGCGGGGGCAAATCTAGCGCAAGAGGTGAGTTAGCGCCAAAGCGCGTTTTTTACTGCGGTGGAAATAGCCTTGGCTATGTGAGCAGCAAAGATTTGGGAGACGGCGCATTCTGGATGGGCGGGCGCTACGCAACCGGATTACAGGAAATATCTAACGACCCAAGATCACTTGCTGATGGGAATTTTTGGGCAGTATCTACATCTTTTGAAGGGGAGTACACCTTCGCTCGGTTTGCAAACGTTAGTGATCAAGAGTTCGTATCTAACGAAAAATGGCAGCCACTGAAGTCCGAATGGGCGAGCTCAATATCAAAGCTGGATTATGAGAAGTATGTCCAAACGATTCGAGAAGAGATTTCACTAGGAAATGTTTATCAAGTGAATGCTTGTCGCAGGCTATCAACGGATTTAAGTGATGAGAGAAATTTAGCCCCGCTCTTTGCAGAAATCTTAAAGGCTAATCCCGCGCCCTATGCCAGCTATTTGCAACTTCCCGGAATTCAAATTGCATCTGCTTCGCCAGAATTATTTCTAGACCGAAGTGGTGATGACATCAAAACAAGTCCCATAAAAGGAACCAAACATTTGGGTACGCCAGAATTTGGCGAGAAGGATGCAAGTGAGAACATTATGATCGTTGATCTGATGCGCAATGACTTTGGGCGAATTTGTGAACCTGGCTCGGTAAAGGCTGGTGAACTGCTGCGCCATGAATTACATCCAGGCCTTGAGCACCTAGTGTCCGATGTCTATGGTCAATTACGCAACGCAATTTCGTGGACTGAAATCTTTTCCGAACTTAGCCCAGCAGGTTCAATTAGTGGAACGCCAAAATATTCCGCGGTTCAAATAATTAAAGAACAAGAGCAGCTCGCGCGTGGCCCATATTGCGGGTTACTAGGATGGATCGAAGGGGATCGGGCGCTTTTGAGTGTTGCGATTCGAATATTTTGGCATCAGGATAATTTGCTGCATTTCGGAGCTGGCGCGGGGATTACCTGGAACAGCGATCCCAGTGGTGAATGGGAAGAGACGGAATTGAAAGCTGAAAGATTGCTAAAAATTTCTGGCGGTGAGCGCACGTGAAAATGTGGCGAGATGGCGAACTGATCTCACGAGATGAATCTATTTCTGATTCAGGTTGGGTGAGTGGTTCAGGAATTTTTGAAACTCTGCGCACCGAAAATGGCGTTGCTATGTTTGTGCAAGAACACATTCTCCGAGCCAATTTGAGCGCAAGTGCGTTGGGCAAGGTATTGCCTACAGAATCGGAGATTCGCAGAGCAATTGAAATTACAGCCGAGGACTCACCATTCGATGTAGGACGCCTTCGCCTGATGTTTGGTGAAAAATTTGTTGCGATCCATGATCCTTATCAAGCACCGACCAACTATGCACAAATAGAACTCTTGCGAACAGATTTAGCGAGTGGACGAGTTATTTATAAGACTTACCCATATGACGTAAATCTTGATCTTTTGGCAAAGGCAGCTAGTCGGGGTTTCGATGAGGTGCTGATTGAAAATGCTTCCGGCGAACTTACCGAGGGAGCAGTTTCAAATTTTATATTTTTTGCTAATGGTGAATGGGTAACTCCAGCATTGGCTAGCGGTCTTTTGCCTGGGATTATCAGAGGCGTCGCACTTGGCGCAGGATTAGCGGGTGAAAAAATTATGTATGCGAAAGATGTTGAGCAAATAACGCACGGGTTCGTGCTCTCAAGTTTGCGATTGGCACAACCGATTTCATCTCTGGCGGGACGAGCGCTCAAGGTTGATGAGACGAGTTCGCTATGGCAAGCCAAATTACGGGAAATCACCCAAGTGAATTCGGTAGGCTGACTACATGGCCCAGATAAAGGTGAGCGTTGACGGAGTTATGACCTCCGTTGAATCCGATGCGCGCCCGACTCACTTCTTCGAGCAGCGTCCAGAAATTGTGGTCTGCACGATTAATGGCGAACTCCGTGATTTATGGAGTGAAGTTGTTGACGGAGATGTTGTGCAATCAGTCGCGATTGATTCACCTCAAGGTCTCGCAGTTCTTCGACATTCAACCGCGCACGTACTTGCTCAAGCGGTACAAGAAGTTTTCCCAGACACAAAGCTAGGAATTGGACCGCCCGTTACAGATGGTTTCTACTATGACTTTGATCCAGTAAAAACTTTCACGCCTGATGACTTAGAAAAATTAGAGTCGGCGATGCGCAAAATTATTAAGGCAGGACAGCGGTTTCGCAGACGTGTTGTTACAGAAAAAGAAGCGCTAGCCGAGTTAGCTCACGAACCCTACAAATGCGAATTGGTTGGTCTTAAATCCATAAATAGCGACGATGAATCCAGTGTCGAAGTTGGCGGCGGCGAATTAACAATTTATGACAATTTGGGGCGCGATGGACAACCAGCATGGAGTGATCTTTGCCGTGGACCACATCTGCCTTCGACAAAGTTAATTCCAGCATTTAAGTTAATGCGTACTGCTGCGGCATATTGGCGGGGCTCTGAGAAGAACCCAATGCTTCAAAGAATTTATGGAACCGCTTGGCCATCTCAAGAGAGATTAGATGAATACCTAAATCTTCTTGCAGAAGCCGAAAAGCGCGACCACCGTCGACTTGGAACTGAATTGGATCTCTTTTCGTTTCCAGAGGAGATCGGTTCTGGTCTTGCGGTCTTCCATCCAAAGGGCGGAATTATTCGTCGCGCAATGGAAGATTACTCAAGACGTCGCCACGAAGAAGAGAATTACCAATTTGTGTATTCACCGCATTTAACCAAGGCGGCGCTCTTTGAAACGTCCGGTCACTTGGATTGGTACTCCGAAGGTATGTACCCACCAATGATCATGGATGAAGAACATCATGCGGATGGCACTATTAAACGAGCTGGCCAGAAGTACTACATGAAGCCGATGAACTGCCCATTCCATAATTTAATTTATAAATCTGGCTCTAGGTCCTACCGTGAATTACCACTTCGCCTCTTCGAATTTGGAACGGTCTATCGCTATGAAAAATCAGGCGTTATTCATGGATTAACTCGTGCGCGTGGTTTTACCCAAGATGATGCGCATATTTATTGTACGAAAGATCAGATGTTGGGCGAACTCGATAGTTTGCTGACCTTCGTTTTAAATTTATTGCGCGATTACGGCTTAACTGATTTCTATCTAGAACTTTCTACTCGCAACCCAGCTAAATCTGTCGGCAGTGATGTGGATTGGGAGGCGGCAACAAATGCGCTCCGAACTTCGGCGGAGAAACAGAACCTCGAATTAGTTTTGGATCCCGAAGGTGCAGCTTTTTACGGACCTAAGATTTCAGTCCAGGCCAAGGATGCAATTGGTCGCACCTGGCAGATGTCCACGATCCAAGTGGATTTCCAACTTCCACAAAGATTTGATCTTGAATATGTTGCGCCAGATGGTTCGCGCCAACAACCAGTGATGATTCATCGTGCGTTATTCGGTTCTATTGAAAGATTCTTTGGCGTTCTTACTGAACATTACGCGGGCGCATTCCCACCATGGCTCGCGCCAGTACAAGTGCGAGCGATCCCAGTTGCGGACATTTACATTCCTTACCTTGAAGAAGTTGTTGCAAAGATGAAGAAGGCTGGAATTAGAGTCGATATCGATTCTTCCGACGATCGTATGCAGAAGAAGGTTCGTAACGCGCAATTAGAGAAAATTCCTTTCATGATGATCGCAGGAGAAGAAGACCAAGCCGCTAGCGCTGTTTCCTTCAGGTATCGAAATGGCGAACAGAAGAACGGCATTTCAATTGATGATGCGATTGCCGAAATTCTGAAGACGATCGCTAACCGCGAACAGATCTGATTATGAGCGAGGAATCAATCGGCGGGGTAGGTATGCCTGATCGATGGGAACGTTTATGGGCACCGCACCGTATGAGTTATTTATCAGGAGAGAATCGACCACTTCCAGGTAACGATATTGAATGTCCATTTTGTCGGATTCCAAAGTTAACTGACGCCGAAGGTTTGATTGTTGCCCGAGGTAAAACAGCGTATGTGGTTATGAATCTTTATCCTTATAACGCCGGACATGTATTGATCTGTGCTAATCGCCATGTTGCCGATCTGACTGATCTCAATGATGAAGAGCGAAATGAAATTCTAGAACTCTCCGCACACGCTATGAAAACTATTCGTAAGGTCAGTGGCGCTGATGGATTTAATCTTGGCATGAATCAAGGCGCCGTTTCTGGCGCTGGGGTTGCGGCTCATATTCATCAGCACGTTGTGCCTAGATGGGGTGGAGATTCAAACTTCATGCCGCTGATTGGGCAGACCAAAGTCATGCCACAGTTGCTTGCAGAAACCCGAGCCGAATTAGCTGCGGCTTGGTAATTTAGTTAAGTAAGAAAGTATTTCATATAGACCCAATTTTAAATTGGGAATTACTGGTATTGCTGGGAAAGCCAACCCCTGCTGGAATGCATCCGCGCCAAATTCTTCGAGCGCTTCTAAATATTCTTTGCGAAATTCAAAGACTAAAACTTTATGTTCCGGATCGCTCTCTTTAACAACGCGTACGCCAGTTGAGTAATCGCTCAATTGAAGTGAATCCAAATTTATCAGCGCACTTGGCGATCCATCTTCAGCATGTAGTACTAAATAAGGTGTGACTACGGGGTCGAGCAACCTGGTTGCAATAGCAGCCATGTCATCGAAATCAATTTCGCTCATCTCGATATCGGTTATGGCAACTAAGGAAGGAATATAAAGTTCTCGAGCCAGTGACCAGAGCTGTGCATCTTCGGTGCTTATGCCCTCGTTTGCGCTAACAATAAAAATTGCGGCATCGGCGCCTTCAAGTGCGACCGGGTTTACGCCAAGATCTCTGGCGAGCCCAGCGCTATTTTTGCCCACAATACTTACGCCCAAATTAGGGGCTATCGGTGGGAAGATTAGGTCGCTCACAATGCCTAAGCCTACGATGGGAATGATGCTACAGGGATCACTTCGCGCGCCAGTCACCAGATTGATTACTCCACTCTGCCGTGGCTTAATTCGTATTGGGATATCCGCTAACGCCATGAGTTTGATCGGCGCCGGTGCAACTATCGCGGCAGCGCTAATTTTCTTTCCGTCCGGACATTTCTTTGCTGGCACAATTTGGGTTTTAGTGTTCGTTCTTTTTGATCTGCTAGATGGAACTATTGCGAGATTATCAAATAAGGGATCAAACGCATTTGGCGCTCTACTTGATTCAACTCTTGATCGTTTAAGTGATAGCGCCGTAATAGGTGGAATTCTCTGGTATGAAATTTCTAAGCATGACCGTTTGGCACCAGTAGTTCTTATTAGCTTGGTTGCTGGCTTCATGGTTTCTTACATCAAGGCACGGGCGGAAAGTTTGAATATCAAGTGCGACGGCGGCTTGGCAGAGCGAACCGAGCGGCTAATTATTGTTCTTCTCACTACCGCACTAGTTGGGTATGGCGTTGATTGGGCGATGGCCGTTGGGATTTGGCTACTTGCCGTAGCCAGTGTGTTTACCGCCTTCCAACGAATTTTTATCGTTTCTAAATCTTTAAAGATGGCTTCCAATTAATGAGCGTTCTCACATACTGGGGTTATGCAATCGCGTGGAAGATTATTCGATGGTTGCCAGAGGCCAGCGCCTATAAATTGGCAGATCGTGTTGCAGATTTTATCTATAAGAAAAATGGAAAACAGGTTGACCGGTTACGGAGAAATTATGCCCGCATCAAACCGGGATTAAGTTCAGACTTACTGAACAATCTGACAAAAGAAGGGATGCGCTCATACCTTCGATATTGGTGTGACACCTTTCGTTTTCCATCATGGAGCAATGAACGCATTTTGAAAACCGTGGTTGTTGAAGGCGAGCATCTACTTCGCGACCCCATCCAGACTGGCCGCGGCTGCATAGTTGCGCTGCCTCATGCTGGCAATTGGGATCATGCCGGGGCATATTTTTGTGCTTCGGGAATTCCACTAACTACGGTCGCCGAGCATTTGGACCCAGAGAAATTATTTCGAAAGTTTCTGCAATACAGAACGGCTATTGGGATGGAAGTTTTGGATTTAAATTCTCGAAGCGCTGCCACGCTTTCACAACGACTTCGGGCTGGCAAATTAGTCGCATTAGTTGCCGATCGCGATCTTTCAAATTCTGGCGTGCCGGTAAATTTTGCTGGTTTTCCGGCAAAGATGCCCGCTGGTCCAGCTTTACTATCAATTCAAACTTCGGCACCGCTAATAACCGCATATGTTAAGTATGAAAAAGTAGGAATTCGAATCATCTTTGAACCTGAAATTGCTATTCCAGAATCAGGCACGAATACTGAAAAAGTTGCAGCGATGACTCAAGTTATGGCGGCTAGATTTGCAAGGCAGATCACCGCTTCACCAACAGATTGGCATATGTTGCAGCGGATCTGGGTGGATGGCGATTTTGTGGAACGAGGTGGCGAGTGAAGTCACTAAGTATCGGTTTGGTTTGTCCATATGGTTGGGATACTCCTGGTGGCGTGCAGATACATATCAAGGAGTTAGCAGAGTGGTTGATTTCTCATGGACATAAAATTTCGGTTCTAGCTCCGGTAACTGACGAATCTGCGTTAAGCGAACCGTGGCTAGTTTCCGCTGGTCGCCCAATTCCGATTCCATATAACGGAGCGGTGGCGCGAGTTATTTTTGGACCACTTGCATCTTCGCGGGTAAAGCAATGGATCGCACAAGGTGATTTTGATTTATTGCATCTACACGAACCAGCAATTCCATCCTTATCTTTGTTGGCTGGTTGGGCGGGGGAGGGTCCAATGGTGGCAACCTTCCATGCCTCCATTAGTCGCCACAAAACGATGAACGTGATCGGAAATGGACTCAATCCTTTTATTGAACGCATAACTGCAAAAATTGCGGTAAGTGAAACTGCCCGGCAAACGTTGAAGAATAGATTTGAAACTGAAGCGGTAGTTATCCCCAATGGAATTAATTTAACCAAATTTCAACACTCGCCAGCAAAACCAGAATGGGTGAGCGCTAACACCATCGGATTCATCGGCAGGTTTGAAGAACCAAGAAAAGGCCTTCAAGTTTTAATTGATGCGATTCCGGAAATTCTTAAATCAAAACCGGACCTAAACGTGCTGGTTGCCGGGCCGGGAGATTTCGAAGATTTCTCCAAGAAGATTCCAGAACATATTTTGCGCCACATTACTTATGTAGGCCGGTTGTCTGAAGAAGATAAGGGCCAATTCTTTAAATCCATTGCGTTATATGTGGCCCCTAATACCGGTGGTGAATCATTTGGAATTATTTTGGCCGAAGCCATGAGTTGTCGAACTCCAATTGTTGCAAGCGACCTGCCCGCCTTCAAAGCACTACTGGATGATGGGAAATCAGGTGCACTATTTAGGAATGAAGATAGCGCAGATTTGGCGCGCAAGATTGTTAAGTTATTGGATGCGGAAACAGATCGTTCAGCCGTGGCTCAGGCCGGTTACGAAAAAGCAATGACATTTGACTGGGATGTAGTTGGTTCACAGATACTCTCTGTTTATGAATTGGCGCTGGTTGGAAATAGTCGCGTGAGCCTCGCCTCTGATAATCGTTTCTGGAATCGATTGCGAGCAAATGACTAAAACCATATTAATTATTGTTTTTGCGCTATTACTTGGTGCCTGGTATTTATCATTCCTTGCCTCACGGCTTGACCGGTTGCACCATCGAGTTGAAACTTCCTGGGAACATTTAGATGCTTTGTTGCAGCGACGTGCCGCGATAGCACTTGAAATATCGCACTTTGCCGCGATCGATCCCGCGACAAGTTTTCTGCTAACCGCGGCTGCCTATCAGGCTCGCGAAGCAAATATTATCGAACGCAGCGACGCCGAAAGCGCGTTATCCGAAACTCTTAAACTCATCCGCACGCAAGATATGGCGACTACAACAGAGAGTGAAAGCGATATCTTGGCCGGGCTAGTTCGAATTACCGAAAAAATTTCGGTAGGAATAACAATTCATACCGAAGCGGTTAACACAGCCCGCAATCTTCGCTCTCAATTCATTTTTAGATCTTTCAGATTGGCTGGGCATGCTCCGCTTCCTATGAGGTATGCCTTCGAAGATGACATTCTATGAAACGAATTTTGGTTGCGTTAGTCCTAGCGGGGCTGCTTACTTCATGTGCGTCGCCCACGAAACTTGTCAGTTCGATAATTCCGAAAAAGGTAGAGCACAACGTATTAACTAATTTACCTGGGAAAAATGGTCCGGTGCTTGCGGTAAAGATTGATGACACACCACAAGCTCATCCACAAATCGGCCTCGAAAGCGCAGATGTTATTTATATCGAACAAGTAGAGGGTGGGCTAACTCGTCTCGCTGCGATATTTAGTAATGTCATACCGCGATCAATCGGACCAATTAGATCTGCCCGAATTAGCGATATTGATATTTTGGCACAATATGGCCACGTCGGATTTGCATTCAGCGGCGCCCAAAAGAAGATGCTGCCGGTATTAGCAGCAGCAAATCTGGAAAATATTGGTGCCGAGCGCAATCCACCGACAATATATTCAAGAGATCCCTCCAGATCTGAGCCTACTAATATGTTTTTGGATGCTAACGCTCTGTTGCAAAAGACGATAGAGACTGAGAAGAAAAACATTGACATCGTGAAATCAGTCGGGTGGCAATTTGGTTCGGCGCCTACAACAGCAACCTTGTCGAAAAATATTTTGGGCGTTGCCATTCATTGGCCGGCTTCGCGTTATGAAGTTAAATGGTCAAGCACGGAGAAGCGTTGGTTAATTTTCTATGCAGGTAAGTCAGATCTAGATGGAAATGGTAAGCAGCTAGGGTCTGCGAATTTTGTTATCCAAATCGTTCCGATTACTGATTCCATTTATCATGACAAGGTTGGCGGTATAACCCCGTTTAGCAACACCGTCGGAACCGGCGCCGGCTATTTGCTTCGGGATGGCAAGGCTTTTGCAATTAAATGGCAACGTCCGGTGGCTACGGCTGGAACCATTTGGACATTAACCGATGGCTCCGCGGCCAAATTTGCCGATGGCCAAGTCTGGATCGCATTAACCGATCACGATCCAGCCTTTGAATTCCCGCCTGTAATCGCGGCGACACCATCACCAAGTTCAAAGTAGACTTAGCGGCCTTAGATCAGATATTTCAACATAAATAGCACAGGAGCCTTGATGTCTCAGTCAAATGCAAATGAAGTAGGTACCGCTCGCGTAAAACGCGGTATGGCCGAAATGTTAAAGGGTGGCGTCATCATGGATGTCGTCAATGTTGAGCAAGCAAAGATTGCGGAAGATGCGGGCGCTGTTGCCGTTATGGCGTTAGAGCGCGTACCTGCAGACATTCGTGCCCAGGGTGGCGTTTCTAGAATGTCAGACCCAGACATGATTGAGGCAATCCAAAAAGCGGTTTCAATTCCTGTTATGGCAAAAGTTCGTATTGGTCACTTTGCCGAGGCACAAGTTATTCAAAGTTTGAACGTTGATTACATTGATGAATCAGAAGTTTTGACTCCAGCGGATTACGAACATCATATTGATAAATGGAATTTCACTATTCCTTTCGTGTGTGGAGCAACCAATCTTGGGGAAGCGCTTCGTCGCATCAACGAAGGCGCAGCCATGATTCGCTCAAAGGGTGAAGCCGGAACTGGTGATGTTTCAAATGCGACAACGCACATGCGCAAAATTGGCTCTGAGATTCGTCGCCTGACTTCAATGCGCGATGATGAACTTTATGTTGCGGCTAAGGAATTATCTGCTCCATACGCACTGGTAAAAGAAGTTGCACAAACTGGAAAATTGCCCGTTGTTCTCTTCACTGCTGGCGGCATTGCAACACCAGCCGACGCCGCAATGATGATGCAACTTGGCGCCGACGGTGTTTTCGTGGGATCCGGAATCTTTAAATCTGGCGATCCAGCAAAGCGCGCAGCAGCTTGCGTAAAAGCGACTACCTATTACACGGACGCAAAGATTGTTGCCGAAGCGTCACGTGGACTTGGTGAGGCTATGGTTGGTATCAATGTTGCTGATATCCCAGTACCTCATCGTCTCGCAGAGCGTGGTTGGTAATCGTTAACCACGATTAGATTCAAATGCGCATTGGCGTTCTAGCATTACAAGGAGATTTCCGAGAGCACATGGTTGCTCTTGCCGAAATCGGTGTCAGCGCTGTTGCTGTCAAAACTGCCGAAGAAATTGCGGCTGTTGATGCGCTGGTAATTCCGGGCGGTGAATCCACAACAATTAGTAAATTGGCAAAAAGTTTCAATCTATTCGATCTAATCTCTGACCGAATATCAAATGGGATGCCTACGTATGGTTCTTGTGCCGGAATGATTCTGGTTGCGAAATCCATCCAGGACCCAGCATCAGGCCAAGACAGTTTTGGTGGAATTGATATGGTCGTTAAGCGAAATGCTTTTGGTCGACAGGTCGATTCATTCGAAGCAGATTTAGATTTCAAGGGAATTACCGAACCAAAAGTGCGAGGCGTTTTTATACGAGCGCCTTGGGTAGAGAGTTGCGGTCCAAACGTTGAAGTTCTCGCTAAAGTAGAAATCGAAGGCAATTCCCATCCAGTTGCCGTACGGGAGGGCAAGGTTCTTGCGACCGCCTTTCACCCAGAATTAACGGGGGATTTTCGAGTACATCGCTACTTTGTTGAGGAAATTTGTAAGAAGTAGTCGGAAATAGACTCTGAAATAAAGTATTGTCTGACTATATTTATTTCGCAGCTAAATCCTAACTCGATTAGCGGTTCAATTAAAGGGAGTGAAAAGTGTCCGGCCATTCCAAATGGGCAACCACGAAACATAAAAAGGCAATCATTGATTCCAGACGTGCGAAAAACTTCGCCAAGTTAATTAAGGGAATTGAAGTTGCGGCTCGAAATGGTGGCGCAGATATTTCCGGAAACCCAACCCTCTTTGATGCAATTGCAAAGGCCAAGAAGAGCTCTGTGCCGGCTGACAATATTGATCGTGCGGTAAAGCGTGGCGCAGGATTGGAATCTGGCGGCGCGGACTGGCAGACAATTATGTATGAGGGCTACGGTCCAAATGGCGTTGCACTTTTGATTGAATGTTTATCTGATAACCGCAACCGGGCTGCCTCCGAAGTTCGTGTAGCAGTAACGCGTAACGGTGGGAACATGGCAGATCCTGGCTCAGTTTCTTACATGTTTAATCGCAAGGGCGTAATAATTGTTGCTAAGAAATCTGACATCAACGAAGACAAGATTTTGGAACATGTTTTGGATGTTGGCGCTGAAGAGGTAAATGATTTAGGGGAGTCCTTCGAAATCGTTAGCGAGCCAAGTGACTTAGTAGCAGTTCGCACCGCCCTTCAAGGTGCTGGTATTGATTACGAATCGGCAGATACTTCATTTTTGCCAACACTCTCGATTCCGCTAGATGCAGATGGCGCGACAAAAGTCTTTGCCTTGATCGATGCCATCGAAGAGTTGGATGACGTCCAGAACGTTTATGGAAACTTTGATGTTTCTGATGAGGTCATGGCGACTCTTTAAATGCGCGTGCTTGGGGTCGATCCTGGATTAACAAGATGTGGCCTTGGAGTTGTTGAAAATGGCACGGCACAGAAATTAAATATGGTTGCGGTCGGGGTAATCGAAACCGATCCCAACGCTGGTTTAGAACTTCGCTTACTCGCTTTAGAAACTGAATTGATAAAGTGGATCCAGAAATACAAACCTGATGTCATAGCGGTCGAGCGCGTTTTCTCACAACTAAATGTGAGAACGGCGATGGCCACCGGGCAAGCCGCCGGCGTCGCACTCTTGATTGCAGCTCGGTTGGGGATTCCGGTTGTTATGCACACACCGAGTGAAGTTAAGGCTGCAGTGACGGGATCTGGCCGGGCTGATAAGAAACAAGTCGCAAATATGGTTGTTAAGTTGCTGGCCCTAAAAGAAGTTCCAAAACCAGTGGACAGTACCGATGCATTGGCCCTTGCGATCTGCCATCATTGGCGAGGATCAGGGAACGCGCGAATTGCTGCGGCCCTCGTTAAGGAGAAGGCGCGAGTGAAAAAGTTAACTCCTAAAATTAAAGTGGTTCGTAAATGATCGCCTCGCTTTCTGGCGTCGTTAAAGCCACATCAAGTAGCCACGCTGTTATCGAAGTAGGCGGAATTGGTTATGGAGTTGCACTGCCAGCCAGATTGGCCGTTTCACTAGTTGTTGGTGCTTCTATTGACCTTCATACAGTTTTGGTCGTTCGCGAAGATTCGCTAACTCTCTTTGGTTTTGAAACGCCCAGCGCACGTGATTTCTTCGAGCTTCTGCAAACCGTAAGTGGAATCGGACCAAAAGTTGCCTTGTCAGCACTTTCAATTTACGAGGTTGAAGAAATCGCCGCAGCAATTACTTCAGAAAATGCCGCAGCGCTTGAACGAATACCTGGACTGGGCAAGAAAGGTGCTTCACGAGCCATCCTTGAACTCTCCGAGAAAGTTTCCAATTTGCAGTTATCTAACGCAGCTAAGTCCGCGACAAAATCGCAATGGCGAATCCAGTTAAATGGCGCGCTAATTGGTTTGGGATACACCGCACGCGATGCCGATGCCATTATTGATGGCGTTGCAAAAGAATTTGGAAGTAAGGCTGATTCGACCGATATCTCACAACTTCTTCGGAGCGCGTTGGCGGGCAAAGGTAGGTCGCAATGAGTGCAGACTTTGAAGGAGATTTAACCGATCCAAATAGCGATGCAAATGAACTATCCCAAGAACTCGCACTTCGCCCAAAAACACTTGCTGAGTTTGTTGGTCAGCGACGCGTGGCAAATCAGTTAGATTTATTGCTTTCCGCGGCAAGATCACGAAATTCTCCAGCAGATCACGTACTTCTATCCGGACCGCCCGGACTTGGAAAGACAACGCTTGCCATGATTATTGCTTCCGAGATGAACGCGCCAATTCGTATTACTAGCGGCCCTGCGATACAGCATGCTGGGGATTTAGCTTCGATCCTGTCTTCACTTGTAGAAGGTGAAATTCTATTTCTTGATGAAATTCATCGGATGTCGCGGCCGGCAGAAGAATTATTGTATTTAGCGATGGAAGATTTTCGGGTTGATGTAATAGTTGGAAAAGGTGCGGGTGCTACAGCGATTCCACTGGAATTACCACACTTCACATTAGTCGGGGCAACTACTCGAGCTGGATTACTTCCAAGTCCACTTCGTGATCGCTTCGGATTTACCGCGCAATTAGATTTTTATGAAGACGGGGAATTAGCAACTATCGTGGAGCGAAGTGCAGGTTTACTTGGCGTAAAGATTGATGCCAGTGCTGTCACCGAATTGGGTGCGCGATCTCGTGGTACCCCGCGCGTTGCCAATCGCCTGCTCAGACGAGTTCGTGATTACGCACAAGTTCATTCGAATGGAAATGTTGGATTAGCAGAAGCAAAAGCTGCACTAGAGATGTATGAAGTCGATCCAATAGGACTTGATCGATTAGATCGCGGTGTCCTTGAGGCATTAGTCCGGCGATTCAACGGGGGACCTGTTGGGATCTCAACTCTTGCGATGGCTATTGGAGAAGAAGTTGAAACTATTGAGAGTTTGGCCGAACCTTTCCTCGTTCGGATGGGATTTATCTCACGAACTCCTCGAGGGCGAGTGGCTACGCCTGCCGGTTTCGAACATCTGGGGCTTAAAGCGCCGATTGGCAACCCAAATATGATCGGCCTTTTCGACACACCCGCACAAGATGCCTAGACTTGCGTCTCATGTCTGCCATAACTTCTAAACCAGCAAAGACCCAGAAAAAACCGGGTCGCACAATCGCCATCCTGTTAGTTGCTTTGATTGCTTTCACGGCCCTTGCCTTTGTGCAAGGTTCTACGAAAGTTCGATTAGGGCTTGATCTTCGCGGTGGAACCAGCGTGACACTTACGCCACGTCCAAGTGAAGGTGCAAAGATAACTACAGCGGCAATTGATCAAGCCGTATCTATTATTCGCCAACGTGTTAACTCACTTGGTGTTGCTGAATCAGAAGTTGCTGCACAAGGTTCGGGTACGAATCGACAGATTGTTATTTCTGTTCCAGGACAAACCGGTCAGCGAATTGTGCAACTAGTTGGTCAGACTGCTGAGCTTCGCTTCCGTCAGGTTCTTGCACAGGGTGCACCTAACGCGACTACAACTGCGGCTGATGGAAAATCGGCAACACCCGCAGCGGGAATAACACCTGCGCAGAATGCGCAATACGCAGCGCTTGATTGTTCAAATAAAACTAATCTTCAAGGCGGTTCTACCGATTCACCCGATGCAACTGTCATCGCATGTGATCGCAAGGGAACTGCAAAATATGTTTTGGCACCAGCACAAGTTCTTGGAAATATGATTTCTAAAGCAAGTGCTGCAATCGATCAACAAGGTGCTTCTGGTTGGTATGTGTTGCTCAGCTTTAATGGTGTGGGAACCTCAAAGTTCGGTGCACTCACAACATCAGTGACAAAACTTCCAGCTCCACAAAATGAAGTTGCAATTGTTCTGGACGGACTCGTTGTTTCAGCTCCAAGAATCAATGAAGCCATTAACGGTGGTAGTGCTCAAATCACTGGTAATTTCACACAGACTGAATCTTCGGATCTTGCAAATGTCCTTAAATATGGTGCGCTTCCACTTGCATTTACCCAAGGTGAAGTTCTTCAGGTTTCGCCAACTCTTGGTTCTGATCAATTACACGCCGGCCTGCTTGCTGGTGGACTTGGTTTGATTTTGGTTCTGCTTTATTCACTTCTGTATTACAAGGGCCTAGGTTTAGTCACAGTTGGTTCACTCGTAATTTCTTCAAGCATCACCTTCCTTTCCTTCCTATTGCTCGGAAAATGGATTGGTTTCACGCTTACACTTGCTGGTATCGCTGGTGCAATCGTTTCCATCGGTATAACGGCGGACTCATTTATTGTTTATTTTGAGCGGCTTCGAGATGAAGTTCGCGAAGGGAAGTCACTTCGTTCAGCAGTAGAAACTGGCTGGACCCGCGCGAGACATACAATCATCGTCGCAGACTTAGTTTCACTTATTGCCGCTGTACTGCTCTACTTCTTCGCAGTAGGTGGCGTTCGCGGGTTCGCCTTTACGCTCGGCTTAACCACTCTGGTCGATTTAGTAGTTGTGTTCACATTTACAAAACCATTGGTCACAATCCTGGCGCAGATTCCGTTCTTTGCGAATGGTTCTAAGCAATCTGGATTCTCAGCCAAGAGCCTAGGAATTGTTAGCGGAAAGGAATCAAACTAATGAGCCGTCTTTCAGGTATCGGGGGCCGCCTATATCGCGGTGACACCTCAATCGATTTCATCGGCAAGCGTCGTCGTTGGTATGCATTCTCTGGATTACTGATTCTTGCATCAGCGATCTCACTTGGCGTTCAGGGTCTGCATCTAGGAATTGAATTTAAGGGTGGCTCAGAGTTCACAATCACTAAACCTGGCGTAACCATCGCAGATGCCCGCGCTGCAGTAGTCACTGCTGGTATCACTGGCGAAACTGTGGTTCAAAAGATTGGCAGCAACAAAGTCCGTATCCAAACTGGTGCGCTAACTTCATTTGATACCGTTAAAACGTCATTAGCTTCAACTTTTGGCGTAAACATTGACAACATCGATACCCAATTAATTGGACCATCTTGGGGTAAGGAAATTACTCATAAGGCGCTCTATGGTTTGTTCGGGTTCCTCTTTGTAGTGATGCTTTATCTTGCATTAGCTTTTGAACCAAAGATGGCGATTGCAGCAGTAGTTGCTGTCATCCACGACGTCTTTATTACTGTTGGCATTTATGCCTTGGTTGGTTTTGATGTTACGCCGGCAACGGTGATCGGCTTCCTGACAATTTTGGGCTATTCCCTTTACGATACCGTCGTTGTATTCGATAAGGTCCGCGAAAATACCCGGACCATCACAAGTACTGGTCGTATTACTTACTCCACAGCAGCTAACTTGGCTGTAAATCAAACTCTAGTTCGTTCATTCAACACTTCATTGATCGCATTGCTCCCAGTTGCATCAATTCTCTTTGTTGGAGCTGGCCTACTCGGTGCTGGAACTTTGAAGGACCTTTCGCTGGCGCTCTTTGTTGGCCTTGCGACCGGAACTTACTCATCCATCTTTATTGCAACTCCAATTCTCGCCGCACTTCGCGAACGTGAGCCTGCAATGAAGGCGTTAGCAAAGCGCGTTGCACAACATGGAAGTGCACCACTAGTTACTGATCTCAAGAGTGCGCCAGTTGTAACGGGTGGCAGCTCGAGCAAAACTAATTGGGCTCGCGGTCCTAGAAACCAACCAAAGCGCAAAGGTCGTTAATAAACCTTTAAAGGCAAACTCCTCTAAAGTAAGGGAGTGGATTCACTTCTAGAACCGTTGGCTGGCAAACTTCTTGCCCATCATCCTGATGTTTCCATTCCGGAATTAGAGCGAGCTTACCTGGCTGCTAAAAGCGCCCACGAGGGGCAACTACGAAAATCTGGCGCCGAATATATAACGCACCCAGTGGCCGTTGCCGAAATTCTTGCAGATATCGGTTTGGATTTGGCGACCATAAGTGCCGCGCTACTGCATGACACGGTTGAAGATACGAAATATTCCCTCGCCCAACTTAAAAAGGATTTTGGCGCCGAGGTCTCAGGCTTGGTCGATGGCGTAACTAAGTTAGACAAATTGAATTACGGTCCAACGGCCGAAGCAGAAACTCTGCGCAAAATGGTGATTGCGATGTCGCGAGATATCAGAGTTCTGGTTATCAAACTCGCTGACCGTTTGCATAATGCTCGAACTTGGAAATATGTATCACCCGAGTCGGCGTCTCGTAAAGCGCGCGAAACTTTAGATATCTACGCCCCACTTGCCAATCGTTTGGGTATGAGCGCTATCAAATGGGAGCTAGAGGATTTATCTTTCAGCACACTAGAACCCAAGAAGTATGAAGAGATCGAACGGTTAGTAACCGAGCGAAATCCATCCCGAGCCAAGTTAACGGCCGAAGTGGTTGAGTTAGTAGAAGCAGATCTCAAGATTGATGGAATTGACGCGAAAGTTATGGGCCGACAGAAACATCTCTATAGCGTTTATCAAAAAATGGTAATTAGAGGACGCGATTTCAATGAGATCTACGATTTAGTCGGTATCCGTGTCTTAGTGGAGAGCGTTCGAGATTGTTACGGAGTTCTTGGTGCCATTCACGCTAGGTGGAGTCCGGTTCCGGGTCGGTTCAAAGATTACATCGCGATGCCTAAATTCAATTTGTATCAGTCGCTTCACACAACCGTAATTGGTCCTACTGGTAAGGCTGTTGAAATTCAGATTCGAACTTTTGATATGCATGCGAGAGCTGAATACGGTATCGCAGCGCACTGGAAATATAAATCAGCTATGACTGGCGAGAACTCGCAAGAGAAGCCAGAGATGCTCTGGTTGAAACAACTACACGAGTGGCAGCAAGAAACCGAGGATGTTGGTGAATTCTTGGACACCCTTCGCTATGACCTTCGAACACCCGAAGTTTTTGTGTTTACGCCGAAAGGCAGTGTGATCGCACTTCCGGCTGGATCCACGCCCGTCGATTTCGCTTACGCTGTGCATACCGAGGTTGGTAATCGTTGCGTAGGTGCGAAAGTGAATGGAAAATTGATTCCACTTGAATCTGCGCTATCCAATGGTGATGTTGTTGAAGTTGTGACGAATAAGAGTCCGAACGCAGCGCCAAGTCGCGATTGGCTCAATTTTGTTCATTCGCCAAGAGCGCGTTCGAAAATTAAGGCCTGGTTCTCTAAAGAGCGCAAAGAAGAAGCAATTGATGCCGGACGAGAATCCATCGCCAGGGCCATGCGCAAAGTTGGTTTGCCGTTACAAAAGATTTTCGCGGGTCACGCATTCCTTGAGATGTCGCATGAATTGCGTTATCCAGATATTGAATCAATGTATGCGGCGGTCGGCAATGGCCACATCAGCGCGCAATTCGTTGTGGAGAAATTGCTGGCTGCGACCTCGATAGATGAGCCGGATACCGAGGTTGAAAGTCACTCCATACCGACAGTGCATGCCTTTGAGCACGTACGTAGAAATACCTCTGGCGTAGATGTTGAAGGCGCGGATGATGTATTAGTGAAACTAGCTAGATGCTGCACTCCGGTTCCAGGAGATGAAATTATTGGCTTCATAACAAAAGGTAGCGGCGTCTCTGTTCACCGGACTGATTGTGTAAACATAAAGGATCTGACTTACCATCAAGGAGATCGGATAGTTCCAGTTAAGTGGAACTTAAGTGCAAAGACCCTCTTCCTGGTGAATATTCAAGTAGAAGCTCTGGATAGGGCGAGACTTCTCTCGGATTTAACTCGTACGCTCTCTGATCAACACGTGAATATATTAAATGCTTCGGTCAGTACTTCGAAGGATCGCACAGCAGTATCGCGTTTCACATTCGAGATGGCGGACGCCTCACACTTAGATGCAGTGTTGACTTCAGTTCGTGGGGTAGAAGGCGTCTATGACGTTTACCGCACAAGTAATAATTAAAAAATTATTTCTTAAAGTCTGAAAGTCCCTTTTGTGCTTCAACGAGCCAAGCCTTACGTGCTTCGGCAGCTTCACGAGCAACCATCGCTTTCGCGCTGTTTCCAGCAGCTTCAGCTTTTGCAGCTTGTGCTTCATAGCCAGCGATAGCTTCCTCAAGACCCTTAACTACATCATTTGCTCGGGCAATTGCAGTTGGATCAGTGCGGCGATTCTGTTCTTCACTGATTGCTCTGATTTCTTCCTCTACGCGAGCTAATCTGGTATCCAGCGCTGCGCGCTTATTGCGTTCAGTCATTCCAATTTTTTGCCATTGTTCGGTCAAGGCACGGAAATTCTTCTTGGCTGCAGCAAAGTCAGTAATAGGAAGAATCGCTTCAATTTTTACAATTAACTCTTCGCGCTTAGCAAGGTTTGCTTCCATGGTTGCGCCACGCTTTTCCAAATCAGCGTTTTTGGCGGCAAAGAATTGATCCTGTGCGGCTTTGAACCTGGCCCACATTTTTGTATCTACATTCTGCTTGCCACGGCCAGCCGCTTTCCAAGAATCCATAAGTTCCTTGAATCGGCGTGCAGTCGGTAGCCACTCCTTTGATGTTGCAAGTGATTCAGCCTCTTTAACGATGGCTTCCTTTTTCGCGGCAACTTCTCCTTGAACTGATTCCAAGGCGGCAAAATGGGTGCGACGTCGCTTATCAAATTTATTTCGAGAAGAGGAGAATCGCTTCCAAAGTTCAGCATCTGTTGCCTTGTCTAGGCGAGGAGCGGCCTTCCATTCCTCAAGCAATACCTTCAAACGTTCGCTGGTAACTTTCCAACTTTCGGAGGCGGCTAAGGATTCGGCTTCGGCAACTAATTTCTCTTTTTCGATCAAAGCTGTGGCACGTTTTGCTTCGCGGACGGCTGATTCAAGATCTTTGCGCTCTTGGTAGGCGGCTCTGTGATCTTCGATCAATGAAGGAATCTGATCAACAGATGCTGCGAGCATCGCTAGGTCGCCGACACCATTCAAATTAGCAACGGTATCGCGCAATTTCACAACGGCTTCGGCTGCATCGGAAGGAACCATTGCACCACTCTTAATACGAGCAGCAAGCAAAGCCACTTCTGATGCTACGGCTTCAAATTTTCTAACGAAATAGGCGAGTGCCTCTTCATTACTTTTGCCCGGGTAGGAACCGACGGCACGTTCACCTTCTGGAGTTCTTACATAAACAATACCTTCGGCATCGACGCGACCGAATTGGGCAGGATCACCAATAAGTGCGGATGCAGCGCTCAGATTTGTTGCGGAGTTGGCAAGTGATTGGGCAACTTCTACTGGATTAATTTCCATCTTAAATCTCCTACTTTCGTTGCGCGATTCGGAACACATTTTGTGAACCTGACGTTATGCCTTACTGGTCTGTTGTAACGGAGATAAAGGTACCCTGAACCCCCTGAGGTTCAAAAGTGGTCCCAGCCCATCAAGGCCAATCAAGGGCGACGAGTGCGCTAGACGCAGATAAGCGAGGTTTTGGCGTGATATTAGAGGTGATAGCGGCGCCATATTTTGCAACGAACTGCTGGATTTTTGCGCCGGCCAGGAATTCGGAATGCTTCATAGTCGACCCCGGCATGGCCAATCCCAACCTGCTTAGTCAAATAAAGAACGTTCTTCAAAAAAATAATTTGAAACCAATTGCCACTCTAGTTACTCATGGACACTTAGATCACACATTCTCAGTCTTCCCACTCGCCAAGGAATATGACATCCCCGCCTTGATACATGTGAGTGATCGAAAATTGTTGGCCGAACCTTTCAAAGCTCTTAACCCAGGGGGCGAAAGTCAGCAGATAATGCAGAGCCTTGGCGTGAGTAAATTCTTTGAGCCAGATGAGGTGCAAGAACTAGTCGACAATCAACTTTTAAAAATAGCTGGTTTTGATATCGAAGTCCTGCATGCACCGGGCCATACCCCTGGTTCTGCAATGTTTGTGATTAATGAAGAATTTCTCATTTCGGGTGATGTGTTATTCGCTGGGGCGATCGGACGTACCGATTTACCCCTTGGCTCTGCTGTTGATATGCGTAAATCACTGAAAACAAAAATATTGCCGCTGAAAGATGAATTAATTGTCCTGCCTGGGCACGGCGAACAAACTACAATTGGACGTGAACGCGTTAAGAACCCTTACCTACAAGATGAATTCTTAACTTCAAAAATTAGACAGGGGGAGTGATGAAAGAGTTCCAATCGATTCAGGCCCCTAAAGGCGTGAGCGAATACTTCCCACCCAGGTCACAAAATTTTGAATTGGTTCGCGAAACTTTAATTGACTCAGCAAGACTCTCTGGTTACCAATTGATCGAACTTCCGATGTTCGAAGATACTGAATTATTTAAGCGTGGGGTCGGGGAATCGACAGACGTTGTTTCAAAAGAGATGTATACCTTTGAAGACCGAGGTGGTCGATCGATTACGTTGCGACCTGAGGGAACTGCTGGAGTGATGCGCAGTGTTATTGAAAATAATTTAGATAAGGGCCAGCTGCCGGTGAAGATTTGGTACTCCGGTGCTTTTTTCCGTGCAGAACGTCCGCAGGCTGGTCGTTATCGCCAGTTCTATCAGGTAGGTGTTGAAGCAATTGGAGCAAGCTCGCCAGAATTGGATGTTGAAGTAATAGCTATTGCAGATCGGGCATTTAAATCGTTAGGTTTGAAATCATACCGACTAGAAATAACGTCGCTCGGAGATGCCGCAAGTAGAAACGCACATCGGAAAGATTTACTTAAGTTCATCGAGAAAATGAACCTCGATGCCGAAACTGCGGCACGCGCCGTACTCAATCCATTACGGCTATTTGATGATAAACGCGAAGAGATTCGAAGTGCGATGCAGAACGCCCCAGTGTTGCTTGATTATTTATCACCAGAAAGCGCTGCTGAATTTGCTTCTGTACAAGAAATTCTTGGCGCTCTTGGCATTGCCTATACCGTGAATCCCAGAATGGTGCGCGGCCTGGATTACTACACCGGAACAACCTTTGAATTCATTCATGAAAAACTTGGTGCGCAATCTGGAATTGGCGGCGGCGGTCGCTATGACGGTCTGATGGCCGAGCTCGGTGGCGCAGATATTTCAGGTATCGGTTTTGGACTTGGCGTAGATCGGGTTTTGCTTGCCTGCGAGGCTGAAGGTTTATTCGATCCAGAGTTCGCTGCCGGGAAATTAAAGGTTTACTTAATTGCACTTGGCGCGCAATCGAAGAGCGCAACAATAAAGCTGCTTAATGATTTACGAACTGCGGGAATCGCATCTGACATGGCTTACGGAGATCGAGCTCTAAAGGGGGCGATGAAGGCGGCCGATAAGAGTGGTGCGCAGTATTGCGTTGTACTGGGAGAAAATGAGATTTCTTCCGGCAGGTTTGAGATCAAAGATATGAAAACCGGGACAGTAAAAGAAGTTACAATGAGTACCTTGATTGATTTCCTAGCCGAATAATCTCGGCCCTGAATGAAAATATCGGAGTCTAGTAAATGATTAGATCGCATAACGCGGGTGCACTGCGAAAGAGTGATGTCGGAAGCAAGGTCTCCCTCACTGGATGGGTAGCGCGTCGGCGTGATCACGGTGGCGTAGCATTTATCGACCTTCGCGATGCATCAGGTGCTGCTCAAGTTGTTATTAACGATGAATCGTTGGCTGGATCATTGCGCGCAGAATGGTGCGTATTGATATCGGGAACAGTTCGCGCCAGACCTGCCGGAAATGAAAATGCAAATATTCCCACGGGTGAAATAGAAGTTGTCTGCGAAGAGCTAACCGTTCTAAGCGAAAGCGCGCCGCTTCCATTTCCAGTTGATAGTGGTGACCTAAGTACCATTAGCGAGGAGATAAGGCTCAAATATCGTTATCTTGATCTTCGCCGTGAAGAGCCGGCAAGAAACTTGCGCCTGCGCTCTAAAGTAACTTCAGTCATTCGCACTGTTATGGATAGCGAAGACTTCTTAGAGATTGAAACTCCTTATTTAACAAGGTCTACGCCAGAAGGTGCGCGCGATTTCTTGGTGCCGGTTCGACTGCAACCAGGCAGTTGGTATGCACTTCCACAGTCACCACAGTTATTTAAGCAGTTACTGATGGTTGCGGGTATGGAACGCTACTATCAAATCGCACGTTGTTTCCGTGATGAAGATTTTCGCGCCGATCGGCAACCCGAATTTACCCAATTAGATATCGAGATGTCGTTCATCGATCAAGAAGATATTCTCGCAGTAGGGGAGAAGGTTCTCTCTAAGGTATTTAAGGAAGTTGTTAATTACTCAATTCCTACGCCCATTCCAAGAATGACTTACTGGGAAGCGATGCGTCGCTATGGTTCCGATAAGCCAGATTTGCGTTTTGCAAATGAATTGGTTGATGCCACTGAGTTCTTTAAAGAGACAACCTTTCGAGTATTTCAAGCTAGTTATGTTGGCGGGGTAGTAATGCCTGGTGGTGGATCCTCACCACGACGCGAACTCGATGCTTGGCAAGACTGGGCAAAGGCGCGTGGTGCTAAGGGCTTGGCTTATATTTTGGTTGAGGCTGATGGAACTTTAGCTGGACCAGTTGCAAAGAATCTTTCAGAAGGAGAAAGTGCGGGAATTGCTGCGCACATGGGAGCAAAGCCCGGAGATGCCATATTTTTCGCTGCCGGCGATCGTATTTCTTCGCTAAATTTACTGGGCGCTGTTCGGTTAGAAATAGGAAAACGATGCAAGTTGATCGATGAGTCTGCTTGGAATTTCCTGTGGATTGTTGATGCGCCAATGTTTGAACAAGTTGATAGCAATAATGAAAATAGTGGCTGGACTGCAGTGCATCATCCATTCACTGGGCCGAAGCCAGAATTTACTGACACTTTTGATAAAGATCCCGGTGCAGCGTTGGCATATGCGTATGACATAGTTCTAAACGGCAATGAGATAGGTGGCGGTTCCATCCGTATTCATGATCGTAAAATCCAAGCCCGGGTCTTTGACACAATTGGGTTAAGCAAGGAAGAGGCTGAAAGTAAATTTGGTTTCCTATTAGAGGCATTCAACTATGGCCCACCTCCTCATGGTGGAATCGCATTGGGTGTTGACCGTCTCTGCGCACTACTAGCTGGCGCTGATTCGATCCGCGAAGTGATCGCTTTCCCTAAGACAGCAAGTGGTGGCGACCCACTCACTGGGGCACCGACGCCAATTACACCTGCACAACGCAAAGAAGCCGGCGTTGATTTTCGTCCAGAATCGGGAACGGACAAAAAAGGTTAAATAGGGCAGAATCGCGCATTATGCGTCTTGCTCGGTTACCTATACTCGCCGCAACTTGTTTGTTGGCGCTTGGTTTGACCAGTTGCGCATCATCTCAAATTTATGCCGGAAATAAAAAGGTCGGAACTTATTTTGTTCTCCCTAAAGAATGGCATTTAATTTCTAATAAATTGCTAAACCAGAAAGAAGCAGAATCAACTGCGCCTGGCGCGGCCGACAAATTATCACGCGTGCAATTCCAAGAGGCGTATTCAACCGAGCTAGGCGTAACGCCGGCTGATGTCTTTTCGTTGAATACACCAAAAGGCGCCGTGGCATATATCCGAGTTCGTGCGCTCTCGAACGCTGAATTGAACTCAGTTTCTTATAACTCGCTAAGGGATATTGTCGTACCGATCTCTCAATGGGCTACCGGTACAGATAAGAACGCGCCAGTATTTAGCATTTCCGATGATTATGAAATTGTGGATAAAGGCGGCCGTGGTGTTCACACCATTTACGATTTCACTGGCGGGGACCACATCTCGCAAACAGTGAACCAAAGCGCTATGGTGTCGAATGATCATCGGATGCTCTATGTTCTTTTGATTCGCGCTTCGACAAAATTTTATAGTGCTCATCAAAAAGAATTAACTAAAATTGCAGATTCCCTAACCGTGAGAGGTGCCAATTGAGCGAAACTAGCCGGATGCGAGATAGCGACCGAAAAACTCGTATTCACCTTTCAATCTATGATCGCGTGAAGTTCCTATTACTTTTTGCGATTGTCTATTTAATACTTGTCTGGGCGCTGCTTGCCGATAACCCACTTTTATCCTTCGGAGATTCCGCCTCGGAAGTTGCTAATACCAAACCTTGGCTATTCGTTCTTTTTGCGATTGAAGTTATTCGACAACTTCATTTCGCGCTCTCTGAGATCCTGGCTCCGTACCACGGTTTCTGGCAGAAATATTTTTCCACGACAGATCGCATCATCCATAAGTTAAGCGATTGGAATCGTTATCGATTAGGACGCGTTATTAAGGCGGCGCTACTGGTTGCCCTTTTAGCTGTTGTGTTAGGTGCGATTTATAAGGAAACTCCAGTGCGGGCGCTCTTCCTTGCACCAAAAGCGTTATGGAGCGCACTGCCAATGCTCGGACAGTTGCTTTTTGCTGTGTTCTTCATAATCATCCAATTTGGTGCGATGTTCTGGTTCTTGAGCCGGGGTGGAATTGATACCTATTTCCCCGATGATATTCGAACTCGTTTCAGTGATGTCTGGGGCCAAGACCATGTACTAAATCGAATTCGAGAGAATCTGCTTTTCCTAGAATCACCAGAAAAAATTGAAGAGCATGGTGGTTATGTACCCGGTGGACTTTTGCTTTGGGGCCCACCAGGAACTGGTAAGACTTTAATGGCCGAATCAATGGCAGGCGAAACTGGAAAGCCATTCGTCTTTGTTGATCCAGGCGCCTTCAACGCGATGTTCTTCGGTGTTGGCGTTATGAAAGTTAAATCGCTTTTCCGCAAATTGCGCAAACTCGCTCTGCGTTACGGTGGCGTCGTAGTCTTTTTTGATGAGGCAGATTCGCTAGGAAACCGCGGTCTAGGAGTTTCAACTGGCAGATTTAGCTCGAAGAACGATCTTTCGGCGGTATTACAAGCACCTTGTAATGGTGGCGGTTATTTATCTGAGAATGCAAAGAGCTTAGTTGCATCAGGTGCGATGGCACGTGAAAGTTTCGTTGCAAATTCTGCAATGGGAGCCGGTGGCGGGGGAATGGGCACCTTGCAAGCACTTCTAACTGAACTCTCTGGGTTAAAGAAACCGAAGGGCTTTTTCAATCGAATTGTTCGACGTGCACTTGGAATGCGACCAAAGAATCCACCGAAATATCGAATTCTTGTTGTGATGGCGACCAATATGCCAGAAGCTTTGGATGAAGCACTCTTACGTCCGGGTCGAATTGACCGTATGTATCGCGTTGGTTATCCAAGCAAAGCTGGCCGAATTCGAACTTATGAAGGCTATCTCGAGAAGGTTTCACATTCGCTTTCTTCTGAAGAGATTGAAAAATTGGCAACGATAACTCCGTATGCCACGGGTGCCACAATTAAAGACACAATTAACGAAGCGTTGATTATGGCAATTCGAAATGGCCGCACATCTATAACTTGGACCGATGTAATTAAGGCCAAGCAATTGAAGGATCTCGGACCAGCCGAAGATGTTGAATATATTGAAAGAGAACGGCATGCAGTTGCCGTACATGAGGCTTGTCATGGCGTAATGGCCTATTTAGTTCGCCGGCACATGTCTATCGATTTAGCCACGATCGAAAAAGGTTCTGACTACTTGGGCATGGTTGCGAGCATTCCACCTGACGATCAATTCACAAGATGGCGAACAGAATACGAAGCAGATATTTTGGTTTCGTTGGCATCACTTGCCGGGGAGAGAATGTTCTTCGATGGCGATAATTCCTCTGGAGTTTCAGGCGATCTAGAAAGCGCAACCACAATTGCGAGTTTCATGGAAGGTCATTGGGGAATGGGTTCCACGATTTCATCACATGCTTCCAATCGTCGAAACGAAGTTGGCGCACCTGGTGGTGGCCGTGGCAAAGATGATGGGAAGAAGGAGCTACGGATGGCCTTATCCGATCGCATTGAAAATAATTTAGGATCGCTACTTTCTCGGGCAGAAGAGATCTTGCGCGAAAATCGAAGCAAGGTACTTTCACTTGCACATGCGTTGGAGATTCATAAAACTATTTCAGGTGAGGATGTAATCGCCGTTATGGTCGGTGGCACTGGACCACTAGTCGATGGCAAGCCATACCAAGATCCGGAAAATATTGCGGCCATTGAAAAATATCATTCAGCGTCCGTCGTCGCGCACAAAGAGCATGAGCGGCCACATATTTCGATACCCGTTTTTTAAGGCGCAATGTCTGCCTTAAGGCAGGGAACAATCATTTTCAGGTAGGCTTGTGCGCATGGGTCCAGGTGGAATTGCAACAATAATCGCGGCGTCAGCGCTGGCGGTTATTTCCCTGGCCATCGCATATGCGATTTCCCGCTTGGGGCGATTGGTTGATGAAGCCAGTGCGGCGATCAAAGACCTAACTAATGGCGTAACCCCACTCGTTGAAGAAGTCACTACAACAGTTCAACTCGTGAACGGGCCGCTTCATAGCCTGAATAAGATTACGAAATCGGCTGAAGAGCTAACTACCAAAGTTACCGCTTCTACAGAATCATTTTTAGATAACAATAAGATGGCGATGAAAGCAGCAGGAGTTTTACTGGCCGCAACTAAGATGAAAAAGAATGCAAAGAATTCGAAAGCGGCAAAGAGTTCTAGTAGATCTAAGCGCAGCTCAGTAGATTCCGAAGAGGAGTTCGAGTAGAGCTGTGAATTCTGCCGAGATCAGATCCCGCTGGCTAAAATTTTTTGAGTCTGGAAACAGTCAGGGACTAAAGCACACGGTTGTGCCTTCGGCATCGCTAATTGCAGACGATCCAAATTTGCTCTTAGTTAATGCGGGCATGGTGCCATTCAAACCTTTTTTCCTCGGTGAAGTTAAGCCTCCCTATGAACGCGCGACATCGGTGCAGAAATGCGTTCGAACTTTAGACATTGAAGAAGTTGGTAAAACAACACGTCATGCATCTTTCTTTCAGATGTGCGGTAACTTCTCATTCGGTAATTATTTCAAGGAAGGCGCGATCTCCCTCGCTTGGGAATTATTAACTAAGCCAGTTAGTGATGGCGGTTACGGATTTGCCGAATCGAAACTTTGGGTAACAGTTTTTCAAAATGACGATGAAGCGGCAGATATCTGGCATAAAAAAGTCGGCGTCCCTAAGGATCGGATTCAACGCCGCGGCATGGAAGATAATTTTTGGTCAATGGGAGTTCCTGGACCATGTGGTCCTTGTTCAGAGATTTATTTTGATCGCGGTCCCGAATATGGTCGTGATGGCGGCCCGGTCGCCGACGAAGATAGGTATTTAGAAATATGGAACTTAGTCTTTATGCAAAACGTACGTGGCGCTGGTACTGGAAAAGATGACTACCCAATCCTGGGTGAATTACCGGCAAAAAACATTGACACCGGGCTTGGCTTAGAACGTACTGCGGCGTTATTGCAAGGCGTAGATAATGTTTACGAAATTGACACAACGATGCAAATTTTAAGTAAGGCTTCAGAATTGACTGGGGTGAAATACGGAGCTAACGAAAAGAGTGACGTAGCACTGCGCGTTATCGCCGATCATGCTCGTACAACGATGATGTTGATTGGTGATGGAGTTCTCCCAGGTAACGAAGGTCGTGGTTACGTTCTACGCAGAATGATGCGGCGCACGATTCGAAATATGCGAATTCTCGGCGCGGGTGACCCTACTTCTAAGGAACTAGTAGGCGCTGCTATCGGGGCAATGGGTGCGCAATATCCAGAACTGATTGAAAACGCGGATCGAATTACCGCTGTCACCGTTAACGAAGAAGAGTCTTTCCTGCAAACTTTAAAGAGCGGAACTGCGCTATTTGATACCGCTGCTAGCCAAGCCAAGAAGGCCAAAGCGCCGGCATTATCTGGTGATACGGTCTTCAAATTGCACGACACTTTCGGGTTTCCATTTGATCTAACTCTTGAAATGGCTGGTGAAAAGGGTTTAGTGGTCGATGAAGATGGTTTCCGCAAGTTGATGAAGGAGCAGAAGGATCGCGCTAAGGCAGATGCCAGAACTAAAAAGACTGGACATACTGACGTTAGCGAATACCGAAAGATTTTGGATTCAACCGGTGCTACTAAATTCTTAGGTTATTCCGAGATGTCATCTGAAGCCATCTTGAAGGCAATTATGGTTGACGGTAAGAACGTAGCCGAAGCTGATACAAATACCGAAGTTGAAATTATTTTGGATCGGACTCCGTTTTATGCCGAAGGCGGCGGACAACTGCCCGATGGTGGGCGAATAACGCTAGCCAATGGTGCGGTTATCGAAATTGATGATGTCCAAAGCCCGGTACCGGGTCTATTTGTTCACCGTGGCGAAATCGTTTCGGGCCATGCGAAAGTTTCCGAAAAAGTTCTGGCAACAATCGATCGTGAGCGTCGACTTGCAATTTCAAGAGCGCACACCGCAACGCACATGGTGCATAAAGCTTTCCGGGAGGCGTTAGGCGAGAGTGCAACACAAGCTGGCTCGGAAAATTCACCAGGGCGTTTTCGCTTTGATTTCCCAGCAACTGGCGCAGTGTCACAAGCGACTTTGAGCGAAGTAGAAAGTCGCGTTAATACGTTGCTTCTTGATGATTTGGAAGTTACCGCAAAAACTATGACGCAACCTGAAGCCAAAGCAATGGGAGCTATGGCGTTATTCGGCGAAAAATATGGTGATCAAGTTCGAGTAGTCAGTGTTGGTGATTGGGCGCACGAACTATGTGGCGGTACCCATGTGCTCCGCTCTGGCGAACTTGGAATTGTTAAATTATTGAGCGAGGCGTCCATTGGCGCTGGCGTGCGTAGAGTTGAAGCACTTGTTGGTGTTGATGCCTATTCTTTCCTTGCTCGAGAACATCTGTTGCTTAATTCATTAACAGATCTGATCAAAGGTGCGAAAACGCAGGAGTTGCCGGAGCGTATCTCAGATTTATTAGATAAATTGCGAGTGGCTGAAAAAGATTTGGCTGGGTTTAAGACGGCAAAAGCGTTGGAATCTGCCGTGGCGGCGCTATCCAAGAAAATATCAGTTGGTTCGCTAGAAGTGTTGGCCGTTGAACTTGATGCTGGAATCAATGGGGATGATCTACGCGTACTTGCCCTAGATCTACGAAATCGTATAAAAAATGGAGTTGTTATTCTCATCTCCAAAGGATCAGAACGAGCCACTCTCGTTGTGGCTGCAAGTCCCGAAGCAATTAAAAGTGGTGTAAAGGCTGGGGAGCTTGTAAAGGCCGGTTCAATAATTCTTGGTGGTGGCGGTGGTGGCAAAGATGATTTCGCTCAAGGTGGAGGCGCGGCACAAGATAAAAGTGCTACAACTCTGGATGAATTGGTGAAATTAGTAGGCACCCTCGCGAGCCGCTAATGCAAAACGGACGACGTATTGCATTTGATTTCGGTGACGTTCGGATAGGTGTTGCGGTATCTGACTTGTCGGGTTTGCTTGCTACTCCATTAGAAAATATTGCAAATGTCGAATCTACCTTGATGACCCAGTTAGAAAAGCTACTTCTTGAATATCAACCGATTTATTTAGTTGTTGGATCACCGCTTCACTTATCAGGTCAAGTGAGCGCTAAAGGAGAGAGTGTCCAAACTTTTGCCCAAGCCCTTAGTTCCATCACCAAGGCTCCGATATATCTAATAGACGAACGCTTAACGACCGTATCGGCTGCAAGATCTATAAAGCAAACAGGTAAAAATACTCGGGAAGCTAAATCTTTGATAGATGGCTTGGCTGCGGCGATGATTTTAGAGAGCGCATTGAATCAAGAGCGCCTACATGGTGCGCCCATGAATAGATATTTATGAAATCACAGAAAGCCAAGTTGGCTGTTGCAGTTATTCTGGTCGGGATACTTATTTCGGCCTCGGTATTTCTTCGACCACATCACGATTTCAACGATTCAAAACCTGGGCCGATTGCGCAAATTAGCATTCCAGATGGTGCGACTGGGACACAGATAGCCCATATTTTGGCCGATGCCGGCGTTATTAAAGAAGCACAGAAATTTATATCTGAAGTTCTAAAAGACCCCAAGGCAGCAGGAATAAGTCCTGGGGTACATAATATTTCAACGCATATTTCATCAAAATTAGCCATCGAACAATTGCTTGATCAGAAGAAACTTCAAAATGTTTTGAAGGTGATAGAAGGCGAAACTCTTTCCGATGTTATTTCTAAACTAAAGAAGAACGACCACATAAGTAAAGGTAGTTTTTCGGCTGCCGAGGTTAAACCGCTCTATCAAAATTCAAGCAAATCCCTAGAAGGTTCAATATTTCCAGCCCAATATTCATTTGCGCCGGCTACCAGTGTTAAAGATGCGCTCACCGCCATGGTCTCGCGAGCTCGCGCTAATGCGCAGTCGATTGGATTGGCTGCCGGATATCTGAAATATTCGCCATTCCAAGTTTTAACTATTGCTTCTATGGTGCAGATTGAAGGTGATCCGGCCAGTTTTGCAAAAGTGGCGCGAGTCATTTACAACCGTTTAAGTATCGGCATGCCATTGCAATTGAATTCGACCGTCCAATATGCAACAAACCACCGGGGCCGGATTGCGCTATCTATCAATGCAACAAAAACACCCTCCCTTTACAACACCTACTTACATCAGGGTTTGCCACCGACCCCAATCTCTAATCCAGGCGCAGCAGCAATAACCGCCACATTGCATCCTGCCGACGGCGACTGGCTCTACTTCATTACTGTTAAGCCAGGGGACACTCGCTTCACGCGAGACTTCGCAGTTTTCCAAGATTGGACAACGCAGTTCAATAAGAATTTAGCAGCGGGGGTTTTCAAATGATTAAGGCGGCCGTACTGGGTTCGCCAATCTCGCATTCACTCTCCCCACTACTTCATCACCGCGCTTATGAAATTTTGGGAATTCCCGCTTCATACGATGCAATCTTGTGTGATGAAGGAGATTTCCCTGATTTTTTAAAGAAAATAGCAGATCAAAATTGGACCGGATTTTCCTTAACAATGCCGCTTAAAGAGGTAGCAATCAGTTATCTATCGGAAATTGATCCAGCATCTGCGAAAATAGATTCAATCAATACCTTGGTTCAACAGCCAACGGGTTGGTTCGGTATCTCGACGGATCGATTAGCTTTTGCAAATTTATTGAAAGACTATAACTTTTCCAATGTTGCAATTATTGGAGGTGGCGGTACGGCTCGTGCAGCCTTGGGCGCACTTGATGGAAAATGTGCGGAGATTGATATTCTCCTGCGAAATCCAGATCGCGCTGAAACGCTTTCTAGCTGCCTGACTTCGAGCCGAATTAACATCTTCGATATGAAACACGATTTAGCGAAATACGATTTGGTGATTGCAACCGTCCCCATGGGTGCGAGTGATTTGGTCACAATTGACGCAAGTTCGGTAACAGGTTTGCTGTTAGAGGCTTTATATCGTCCGTGGCCAACTAAATTGGTTGAACGTTGGGAGATAGCCGGTGGCAGCGTTATATCTGGCTTGGATCTGTTGGTAGAGCAAGCACTTTTCCAAATAGAGTTATTTTCTAAGGTTAAATTCGATTTCGATGCGATGCGAATGGAATTATTACAGGTAGGCCACAGAGCGTTAGCGCTTTAACCTGTTATCCACAGCCCTTCAAAACAACTTGGGGCAACTTGGCTCAAAACGCTAGATTCTCAAAGGTGGGCGCTCAATTGGATTTAGCAGTATTTCTCTTCTTTGCGCTGCGAATTTCTTTGAGTGACATCGCAATTTATACAATACGAAATTGGGATTTGGGGTACTTTCTTCTTTCGATATTTATCTTGCACGGGACAATGCTTGTCGCCTCGTTCTATAAATACCAGGTTGCCCTAGTTCTAATGGTGAGCGCCCTATTGATCGGAAACTGGATCGGGGCTGGAGACCTTAAACTATTGATGGTTCTCACTTTATTAACTTCAAATTATCAAGATTGGATTTTTGCACTTATCCGATCACTACTTTTCGCTGGACTATTCGCCTTCGGCAAATTGCTGCGGAGGCGGGAAAATGGTGAATTAATAGCGATGGCACCATTCCTATTCTTGGGTTTTATTTTCTAGATCAACTAAAAGAATGGAAGATTGTGCGTAGATGCGACTAATTGCGCGCAAAGTGAGGCGCTGATCTGCCACAATAAGACCCTAGATCTTCAAAATTTTAGGGGAGTGACGCTGTGATTCGTTGGTTAACTGCGGGAGAGTCACATGGCCCTGCGCTCAGCGCGATCCTTGAAGGCATGCCAGCAAATATTGAAATCACCAAAGAGATGATTGATGCCGATCTAAAACGTCGTCGATTGGGATTTGGCCGTGGTGCCAGACAAAATTTTGAAGCCGATGTCGTAACTATTCTAGGTGGCGTGAGACACGGTTTTTCTCAAGGTGGACCAATAGCTATCGAGATTGCAAATTCTGAATGGCCAAAATGGTCGAAGGTTATGGCACCTGAAAAAGTGGATGCGCAAGAGTTGTCCGAGTTGGCACGTAATGCGCCATTAACTAGACCGCGCCCAGGACATGCCGATCTCGCTGGAATGCAAAAATTTGGATTTAATGACGCTAGACCGATTTTAGAACGCGCCAGTGCGCGCGAAACCGCAGCCCGAGTCGCACTTGGCGCAGTTGCTAGAGCATTCCTAGCCCAAAGTGTCGGCATCCAAATTATGAGTCATGTTATTTCGATTGGAAGTGTTACTGCAGCCTCCGATTACGCACTGCCAAATTACGACGACAAAGATCGTGTTGATGCCGATCCGGTTCGTGCGAATGATCCAAAACTAAGTGCAAGCATGGTTAAAGAAATTGAAGCAGCGCACTCTGACGGAGATACCCTTGGTGGAGTTGTTGAAGTATTAGCCTTTAATATGCCAATTGGACTAGGTTCACATACACATTGGGACCGGAGATTAGATTCAAAACTTGCCGGAGCGCTGATGGGAATTCAAGCGATAAAGGGTGTTGAACTTGGTGATGGCTTTGAATCTGCCAAACGTCGCGGTTCAGTTGCCCACGATGAGATTGCACGCAACTCCGAAGGCAAAATTATACGAAGAACTGATCGTGCCGGTGGCACTGAGGGTGGAATTTCAAATGGTGAAGTTCTTCGAGTTCGGGCAGCGATGAAACCAATTTCAACAGTGCCAAAAGCTTTAGAAACTATTGATGTTGCTACCGGTGAAAGCGCCAAGGCAATTAATCAACGTTCCGACGTTTGCGCAGTCCCGGCGGCTGGAATAGTTGCGGAAGCGATGGTTGCACTTGTTTTGGCCGATGCGGTGATTGAAAAATTTGGCGGCGATAGTATTTCTGAAGTTAAACGCAACTTTGAGAACTACCTTTCTTCCTTGGTTATTAGCTAATGCCTCGAGCAGTTTTAATCGGACCTCCTGGGGCTGGAAAATCATCAGTGGCTAGGCAATTAGGTCGCATATTGGACTGCCAAGTTGTTGATACCGATTCTGTTATTGAGAAGAAAAGCGGTAAAACTATCTCCGAGATTTTCGTTGAGGATGGCGAAGCTAAATTCCGGGAGATCGAACGCGAAGTCGTTCTAGATGAGATCAAGAATAACGAGAGCGTCCTTGCACTCGGTGGCGGATCAGTTCTAAACGCAGAAGTTGCACAATCATTACGCGATAATTCTGTACCTGTTATTTATTTGGAAGTTTCTATTTCGCAAGCTGCCCCTCGGGTGGGGTTCAATAAAGATAGACCACTTTTAACCATGAATCCAAGACAGCAATGGCTAGCACTCATGGAGGTGCGTCGCCCTATTTATGAAGGATTAGCCAGTTTCAAAGTGAACACCGATAATCGTAAGCCGGCAGAAGTTGCGGCCGAGATCGCAGGATTTCTAGGAGCGGTATTGTGAAAGAGATAGTCGTTAATGCCGAGCACAAATACTCTGTGAAGTTCGTGGATGGCTGGCGCGATCAATTGCCAGCGATTTTTACTCAATATTCCAATCACTTAGTTTTAGCGCCAGCAAGCTTGCGTGAATTCCTAGAACTTGAAACGGTTGCCGGAATAAGTGGAAAAATTTATTATTTGCCGGATGGCGAAGAACAGAAATCAACTACGGTTTTGGCTGGGCTCTGGGATTTAGCGGGGGAATTAAATTTAAATCGAGATTCTGTGGTTATCGGAATTGGTGGGGGAGCCACAACTGATTTGGCTGGATTCTTCGCCGCAACCTGGTTGCGCGGTGTTGATTGGTTCGCCTTCCCTACTTCTTTAGCCGGGATGGTCGATGCCGCAGTGGGTGGAAAAACAGGCATAAATACATCTGCCGGAAAAAATTTGGTGGGATCGTTCTATTCACCGCAAGGAGTCATAATTGATTCAGGATTTCTCAAACCGCTACCAGAACGTGATTTATGCGCCGGGATGGCTGAAGTTATTAAATGTGGATTTATTTCGGATCCGGTAATTTTGGAACTAGCAAAGGATTATCAGGCCAATTTGGATGAGTTGATTTTTCGGGCGGTCGCGGTGAAAGCAAAGGTAGTTAGCGAGGATTTCAAGGAGAGTCATCTACGCGAAATTTTAAATTACGGCCACACCTTGGGCCACGCCATTGAAAAGCGAGAGAGGTATTCGCTGCGTCACGGTGAAGCCGTTTCGATAGGCATGATTTTTGCGGCGCAACTTAGCGTCGATCTGGCTGGCCTTGATCAAGGAGTTCTCGAGGCGCATCGCGCCCTTTTGTCTATGTTAAAGCTCCCAATCACATATTCAAGAGGTGCTTTTGAAGAGCTGCTAGGTTTCATGAATAATGATAAAAAGCGGCGGGATAACGCCTTACGTTTCGTAGGTCTTTCTGCTTTAGCAACGCCAACCTGGTTGGAATCAGTAACAACACCCCAACTCAAAGCGGCTTATGAGAGAATTTGCTCATGACAAAAGCGAGCACGGCCAAAATTTTGGTGTTGAACGGCCCGAATTTAGGTCGCCTTGATCTGCGGGATTCCAAACTTTACGGAAATCTAAATTTCGCCCAATTAACGGAATATGTTCTCGGGGTTGCTGCAGAACTTGGTCTTGACTGTGAAGTTCGCCAAAGTGATAGCGAAGTTGAAATTATCAGTTGGTTGCATGAAGCCGCCGATGGTAATAATCCAGTCGTAATTAACCCGGCAGCCTTTACGCATTATTCTTATGCGATAAGAGATGCTGCTGATCTGGTCAAAGCGCCATTAATTGAAGTTCATCTCTCGAATCCAATGTCTCGCGAAGAGTTCCGGCACACATCTGTTATTTCTGGAGTTGCAAACGGCACTATTGCTGGCTTCGGGCCAGATTCGTACCGGTTAGCGTTAATTGCCTTAACAAAAATGCTGGGGGAGTGAAGTTTAGCCTCGAGGTGAAGTAAAAGTAGTGTGCAAGGTCAGGTATCCTTCTCTTATTGCTTGGGACTGTCCCGCTATTGAAACCTAGTAAATAGTGGATTTCCCAAATTGGAAACGGATTGATAATGGCAACTACAAATGATCTTAAGAACGGCATGACCCTCGATATTGAGAACCAACTTTGGACTGTTGTTGAATTTCAACATGTGAAACCAGGCAAGGGTCCAGCTTTCGTTCGTACGAAATTGAAATCTGTCCTCACTGGAAAAGTAATTGATAGAACTCTAAACGCCGGCGTAAAGGTAGATGTAGCAATCTTAGAGAAGCGCGATATGACCTTTCTTTACAAAGATGGTTCAGATTTTGTCTTTATGGATGCAAAAACATTTGATCAGATGAATATCTCTGAAGCAGTAGTTGGAGAAGCCGCCAATTTTATGCTGGAGAATTGCGAAGCTAACGTTGCTATTCATGAAGGCAACCCGCTTTACATTGAACTAGCTGCCTCGGTTGAACTAGTTGTTACCTATACCGAACCAGGTCTTCAAGGCGATCGCTCATCCGGTGGAACTAAACCAGCAACTGTAGAAACTGGTATTACTGTACAAGTGCCGCTTTTTATCAAGCAGGATGAAAAAATCTTGGTTGATACCCGAACTGGAGCATATCTAGGTCGAGCAAATACGTGAGTATTAATTAATGAGCGCTAGAGGTAAAGCAAGAAATCTTGCCCTTGATTTTCTTTACGAAGCTGATCTTCGAGGTAAAACTGCGCTAGATCTTTTGCGTGAACGTGGAACTGGCGAACTTTCACAAGGCGATTATGTTCAGCAATTGTTGTCCGGGGTTTTAGAACACCGAACCAAAATTGATGAGATCATCACGACTTACGCCGAAGGTTGGGATCTTGACCGGATGCCACCTATCGATCGTAATATCCTGCGGATAGCAATTTATGAAGTACTTTGGGAATCTGAGCTAGATGATCAAATTGCCGTTTCACAGGCGATTGAATTGGCGCAAGAACTTTCTACCGATGATTCGGCAAAATATGTTAATGGTGTTCTGGGTCGCATAATTGCGCTCAAATCTACCTTTGCACTCTAAATCTATTCGTTTCTTAGCGGAGTCAATTTTTTAGAAGCATCAATTTTTCGCTATTTAACCACTCCAAGGTGGCTGATTCATCAAGGGTCAGAAGAAGAGCAAGCGTCGTCAAATCAGTGTCTCGAAGTGAAAGTACTTCACCATTCCAATCCCGGCGTTTTGCGCAAAGTAGATTCGTGAAAGTTGCGAGGAATTGAAAATTATTGCCGGTTGTAGAACTCTCACGCACGCGGCGTAAATCCAAGGTTATTTTCCGATTCATGGGGGCGCTTTCGCGGTTTTCGAGCCCAAGTAATTGGTCCAGAGGCATCTGGTAAAAAGCTGCCAAGTTAATTGCCTTCTTGAGCGAGAGTGCTCGATCACAACGCTCGTACGAACCAATCACGACAGCTTTCCACCGTCCGTTGGATGCAATCTCAACGTCTTTCAGTGTCATTCCTTTCTGCTTTCTAATGGCGCGAAGGGATGCGGCGATATCTTCAATACTGGGTTCAGTTAGTGGGTTCATTTGGGAAGGCTAATGAAAGTGCGAAAATTCCGCGTTTTCTTATCCACAGTTTCAACTTATTGCAGATTTAATGCTATCTTTGCCCGACCCGAGAGGGTATGGTCCTTTAACGATCCGTCCAGAGAGGCGGCGAAGGAGTTTAAGATGGCTTCACTTCTTGATGCCGGCGATATCGGCCGAGCACTAAAACGCATTGCTCATGAAATTGTTGAGCGTAATCATGGCTTAGAGAGCGTAGTAATTATTGGAATCCCCACACGTGGTGATTACCTCGCAAAACGTATAGCCAAAGTCTTATCTGAAATTGAATCTCCAGTACCGGTCGGAACATTGGATATCACCATGTTTCGAGATGACTTGCGCCTTCGCGCGCCCCGCCCGCTTTTGCCTACTTCACTTCCGAGTGGTGGCATCGAAGGAAAGTGCGTTGTACTCGTCGATGACGTCCTCTTTTCAGGCAGAACTATTCGGGCAGCCCTTGATGCGCTTGGTGAAATTGGTCGCCCTAAATCGGTGCAACTTGCTGTTCTAGTTGATCGTGGGCATCGGGAACTCCCGATCCGTGCAGATTTCGTAGGTAAGAACATCCCTACCTCAGCCAGTGAGAGCGTAAAAGTTAATTTAACCGAGATCGATGATGAAGATAGCGTCCTTTTGATCCCTGAAGTATCGGGGGAACACAATGGATAGACATCTGCTGAGCATCAATGATTTAACTCGCGCGGAGGCTTTCGGTATTTTGAATACCGCGCACGAATTATCAATTATTTCTGATGGAACCTTAAAAAAGTTGCCAACTTTGCGTGGCCGAACTGTAGTAAATCTATTCTTTGAAGATTCAACACGAACTCGCATATCTTTCGAAAGCGCTGCCAAACGTCTATCAGCAGATGTAATCAATTTCTCTGCTAAAGGATCGAGCGTCAGCAAAGGGGAATCTCTCAAAGATACTGCGCAAACTTTGCAGGCAATGGGCGCTGATGCCGTAATCATTCGACACGGTGCTTCTGGCGCTGCTCAAAGATTGGCAGATTCAGGATGGATTCAAGCTTCGGTAATCAATGCGGGGGATGGAACTCACGAACATCCAACACAAGCGCTCCTTGATGCTTACACAATCAGGAATAGCTTTCCAGAATATACCGATTCATTTGAAGGTCTAAGAGTCGCAATTGTTGGCGATATCTTGCATTCAAGAGTTGCGCGCAGCAATGTACTTTTGCTCAAGAAATTAGGTGCGCAGGTGACCTTACTTGCGCCACCAACTCTTCTGCCGGTGGGGGTGGATTCTTGGGGAGTTGAAACAAGCTACCAATTTGATGAAGTAATTCCAAAAGTTGATGTAGTTATGATGCTGCGGGTTCAATCCGAACGCATGCTCGATTCGTTCTTTCCATCCGAACGTGAATACTCACGGAGCTTCGGGCTAGATAGCAGGCGCTTAGACCTACTTCCTCCGCGCAGCATCGTGATGCACCCTGGTCCTATGAATCGTGGCCTGGAAATTTCGGCGGAAAGTGCGGATTCACATAAATCGGTTGTGCTTGCTCAAGTAGCAAATGGTGTTCTAATTAGAATGGCTGTGCTTTACCAACTTCTCGGCGGTCAAACTTTAGGCGACATCAGTTCAGTCCAACCAATCACTCAGGTGGCTAACAAGTGAATATTATGAATGAGGGATCAATGATTTTGAGGAACGCTCGATTGGTCGATGGATCGGTTGTTGATCTGCGGATAGAAAATGGTGTAATCGCGGAAATTGGGACGGCCCTAGCAAAGGCTGGAAATTTGATTGACCTGGAAAAGAATTTGTTGATACCTGGCTTGGTTGATTTACATACTCACCTGCGCGAACCAGGTCGTGAAGATTCCGAAACGGTTGCAACGGCAAGTGCTGCTGCTGTGACTGGTGG
>Ga0194056_10000074_pt1 | contig 41274 bp, 36 predicted proteins | sample SepL4413m_MetaG_FD_155458 | JGI IMG/M metagenome (GOLD analysis project Ga0194056, IMG submission 155458) | Anoxic zone freshwater microbial communities from boreal shield lake in IISD Experimental Lakes Area, Ontario, Canada - Sep2016-L442-13m | ecosystem: Environmental > Aquatic > Freshwater... | reverse complement strand
ATCAGCGGCGGCAATCTTCGTGATCACCCCTGAAATGATTAGACGTTCGGGCGCGACCACCATTCCTGAGTTGTTCCGGATGGTACCAGGCCTGGAAGTGGCCCGGCTTGACAACAACAAGTGGGCCGTCGGCGCCCGCGGTTTCAACCAGCGTTTCGCGGGCAATCTGCTCGTTCAAATCGACGGGCGCACACTTTACTCACCGGTTTTTTCCGGCGTGTACTGGGACACCGTGGACTATCCCCTGGAAGACATCGAGCGTATTGAGGTGATCCGCGGACCGGGCGCGAGCATGTGGGGCGCCAACGCGGTCAACGGCGTCATCAACATCATCACCAAGTCGGCCAAGGACACGCAGGGCGGGCTTGTCAGCGCCGGCAGCGGAACACAGGAAAGGGCTTTCGGTGGCCTGCGCTACGGCGACAAGATCAATGACAACCTGCACTACCGCATTTATGGGAAGGGATTCACCCGTGAGGAACAATTCTCGGCCCAGGGCGATCCGAACGACGGCTGGCAGCGTTCAAGTGGGGGCATGCGCCTCGACTGGCAGGCGGGTAAGCGGGACACCGTCATGCTCGAAGGCGACTACTTTCATGCCGTCGCCGGGCGGGTTGACCTCCGTCCGTTGGCCGCGCCCCCGTTTTTCTATACAAATGCGGAAAATGATACCACCGACGGTGGGAATATACTCGCACGATGGACACACCTGCTTGACGGGAAGTCGAGTTGGATTCTCCAAGCCTATTGGGATCGCATTGACCGGAAATCCGATCATGGTCTGATCGGTTTGCAGTGGGACACCTACGACGTCGACTTCCAGCACCAGTTCCCGCTGGGGGAACGGCAGACCATCGTCTATGGATTCGGTTACCGTTTCCTGGACGCCGTTCTGAAAAGAAGTAACGCCGACAATGGTTTCGCCATCACCTGGGATCCCGCCCACCCCACGCGGCAACTCTTCAGCGCCTTCGTGCAGGACCAGATCACACTCGTGGAAGATACTCTTAATTTGACGTTGGGGTCGAAAATCGAACACAATGATTTCACGGGGGTTGAAGTCCAGCCCTCCGCCCGATTGCTCTGGACACCGACGAAACGGCAGTCGATCTGGACGGCGGTTTCGCGGGCGGTGCGGACGCCCAGTTTCCTGGAGGATGAGGTCCGGCAGAAAACCCTGACCGCGCCGGGTTCTCCCGTCATTGGGGAATTACGCGGCAACTCTGATCTCGAAGCTGAAGATGTCATGGCCTACGAGGTGGGCTATCGGGTTCAAGCCACGGATCGGTTGTCGTTCGACGTGGCGACTTTCTACAATGTTTACGACAACCTGATAGGGACCCTGCCAGGCGCACGGGAAACCAATGCGCCGGTCGTGATCGTCCCGGCAAACCGTGGCAACACCTTGTCGGGGTCAACCTACGGCGCGGAAGTGGCCGCCACGTGGCAGATGACCGAGGGGTGGCGGCTCTACGGAGCGTACACGCTCCTGGAAATGGAACTGCACCGTGCCAGCGGACTCAGCCCGGCTGCCGAAGCCGCCGAGGGCCAAAGCCCCGCACACCAGTTGTACCTCCAATCTTCCTGGGATCTGTCCCGCACTGTGGAACTCGACTTGATTGGCCGCACGGTCGACAGCCTGAGCGGCTTCAACCCGGGGCATGCGCCGGGAGTGTCGGACGGCATCGACCGGTACACGACCCTGGACCTACGTGTGGCCTGGAAGCCGCGGAGCAATCTTCAACTCGAAATTGTGGGACAAAACCTGCTGGATGAGCATCATCCCGAATTTGGCACAAGCCCCGTGGTGAGAAGCCCACTGGTGGAAATTAGACGGAGCGTTTACGGAAGGTTAACCTACTGGTGGTAGGACGAACCCGGAGGGCAAACAGAGAGTCAGTCATCGGCAGGGCTACTCCGACAAATGACTTGTCGGAAGAACCCCCCTGCGACTAGACTGAATGCATGAGAGTGACTGATAAAGTAGTGGCCACGTTCAAGCACGCGATTCACGCCACCTTCCCTGGTGAATCAAAAGTGTTTCTGTTCGGCTCACGTGTTGATGATCATAAACGCGGTGGTGATATTGATCTCATGGTGGTGAGCCAGCTGCAGCGGAATGTATTGGAAACTGCTAAAATAGCAGCTATTACCAAGATTCAAATGATCTTGGGTGAACAAAAGATCGATTTGATCGTCACCAATGACCCGGAGAGAGATTCGCGCAAGGTCGTCCAGGAGGCGTTGAAGCATGGAGTTGAACTATGAGCGATATTTTGCGTCTCAAGATTGAAGCGGCACTGCAAGAAGGCGACTCCCATCTTCAGCGCCTTGACTCAGGTACCGGAAAATTAGCCAGCGTTTTCCCGCTTACTCCAGAAACGCTTGCATCCCTGGCAGATGAAAATGTGGCACTATTGGATCAGTTTATTTACCGGTTCACCAAATTGCAAGACGCGCTGGGGACTCGATTGTTTCCCGCTTTAACAAGCATGATTACGGGGAGCGACGACCCTCGCCCGTTTATTGACATCTTGAATCAATTGGAGAAGGCAGGCCTCATCTCTTCCGTGGAAACTTGGCAAACTCTGCGGGTGCTGCGGAACAATCTCGCTCACGATTACCCTGACAGCAAGGAGCAGTGTGTTGCCACGCTGAACATGCTTTTTTTACAGTGGCGCGAATTGGAGGCCATGTTCAACACCGCCAAAACCTATTATCAAGAAAAGCTTCTCCCGTTGATCCCGTGATTTACTTGCGTTCCCAAACAACCAGGCAAGGGGAAGACAGCGAGAGCGGATGTTGGTGGGGTGATCCCAAACGGACTGAATGGGCGGCTCAATCGTCGGCAATGCTCCAAACCCGTGGGCACGCCTAACCCCGCATCTGATGAGGCGAAGGCTTTTCCGGGACGATAAAGCATAAAGGCATCAAGCCCACCCTCCGCATGGACAAAAAAACACAGCCCCTATTACGGGGCTGTGCCATCTAACTCGCTCAAAAGAGCAGGTTTATCAGTCCGTCAACAAGTGACCGGTACCGGTGCAAGTCGCATTCGTGCCGATCACGCCGAACGCAACCGTACCGCCAGAAGGGCAGTTCGTGGAGGAGGAAGGGTTCTTGATGTACGCCATGACGGCAGTCGTGTCAGCTGTCGTCCCCTGAGCCTGCTTCGTGGCCAAAGCCCACTGCTCTTTACCGGCTTCGATCTGACGCAGGTTATTGATACAGGCATTGGTCTGCGATTGAGTTCTTGCCTTCATGAACGACGGAATGGCGATCGCGGCCAACAAGCCAATGATCGCGACCACAATCATAATCTCAACCAACGTAAAACCTTGTTTCATCTTCTTCATGACTCTATTCCATTCTGTTTGCTATATGTTTAAACTCAAGCTCAGGTTTAAATTAGCAACAGCCGTGCCAACCTTCATTTTTTTTCAGAAAGTCATCAATTGTAGTCAAAAAAAAGTCAATTATAGCTATTTTGTAGAGTTCCGCTCTTGATTTTTCTCATTATTGATTTCGAATTTGCAAGGCTGATGCCGATATTTTAAGAACCAGATCGCCTGACAGTTCAAGGACTAAGATGGCTCGCGCGGCTGACACCTGACGTTCGTTCGACTGTCCCCACGTTTTTACTGGCCAATCGGCTACTGTTTTTCCTAACCACGGGCGGGGCGCTTCTTCAGAGAAAGCCTGGGAGACTATACCTGCCCGGCCAGTATCGTGATCCCGGCGGGGCAACTCTTGAAGAGCGAGTCGCTCAGCGTGGTTTCCGGCGACGCCAGCGAGTATCAGGAAGCACTGAAGATTTATGCGACACAGCCATTTGCGAGACACTACACTAGCGGGTGAAAAGGCATGCAACAGGAAGGCACCCTTTATCGCTCTGCCTTAATCCTGTAAAATGAGGCTGGCTGCACGACATCGGGGTCCAGGACGATGTTAGTCTCCACGGTTGGGAGAGCAGCGTTAGTGTGAATGGCAACCCAGACATCACCGGTGGCAGTAAGAGACTCGCATTTTTGAATATACTGTTGCGCCCACCGACCGCCCTTCCATTGAAGCCTCAAACCACCTTCAACCTGTCCGTGGCCTGTCACGCACAAGACGGAATCACGCCGCCGGGGATCTGTGTCCGCCGTGTACTCCTCAAAATTGGTCGCCCCATCTTCATCGGGATCAGCATCATCTCCACTGACACTTGTCGCGCCCAGCTCGGACGTTGTGAAATAGTGCGCTTTCCAATCCCCATAGGATAAATTGCTGACCATCAGACTGAAATTGATGCCTCCCGTTTCGTTCAGCGCCGTAACCGGCACCTCCTCCGCCAAATCCCGCTCCAGCGTATCATTGAACCACTCGTCAACATACGGCTCGTAACCATTACCCGGCATCGCCGCGACCCGATAGGATCTTCCGGCAGGCACCACGAGGGAGTAATAGCCTGACGAATCGGATCGTCTCCCTCCGGCCCCTTGTCCGGACAGGAATTCTTCTGCATAGACATCGCAATCACCGAGCGGCGCGCCCCCATCATCACGCGAGATATGCCCCGAGATCCGCCCACCCGACTCCAGCGTGAAATCAATATTCGCTACCGTGGAAGCGGGGCCGACTGTCAAAAGGGTTGCTTTCATAAAATCCACCTGGTTACTCCAACACTGACCAAGATAGTAACTCTCCCCGGAATCCGCCTGGACGATATAATTACCGCCCGGCGAAACAGCCACCGAATAGGACCCATTGCTGTCGGTCGGCGGGCAATTATACCAGATCCAGTTATTCCAAAAATCGTTGGTATCTGGAATTGAAAACGCATAGACGGGCAACCCCGCAACAGGCAGACCGGTATCCTTGTCTGTCACCTTTCCCTGAATATAACTCGGCTGGCCGAGACCGAAATCGATCCCCCCAACGTCGTCAGCGGAGGCAACGTCCACGGCCATAGCGGCCGCCCAGTCCACCGTGTTACTGTACCACTCGTCTAGATACGGCAAGCCATTATTGCTCGGAACGGCCCGGATCCGATAGCTTCTCCCGATCGGCAGCCGCAGGGTGTAAAGCCCGTCGTCCCCGCTAAACGTGCCGTTCATCCACTCGCCGCTTTCAAAATCCTCGGCATAGACATGGCAGTTGCCAACGGCGGTGTCATCGGCGGAAACATAAATACGGCCGGAGACCGTGCCCCCCTGCTGAAGCAGGAAGTCGACATCCGAAACTTCACCGCCTCTGTCCACGGTCAGTTCCAGGGCATCCGCCTGAGAAACCGCATTGCTGAAGTATTGCTGAAGGTAGGGCAGGTTGCCCCAATCCGGGCGCGCCACCACCGTATAGGTTCCCGGCGGCACCCGTATCGAATAGTAGCCATCCTCATCCGCATCGCTGTCCCCCATCCCGTCGCCATTGATAAGCGCCTGCACATAGCATCTGGGAACCGGAGTGGTCCCATCTTCCAGGGTGACACGGCCCGAAATGGTGCCACCAGGCTCCATATCGAAATTAATATTGCCGGTGACCTCTCCCACGTGGGCGGTAACCACGTTGGCCTGTTCACGTTGATTCCGGAACCAACCGGAGTAATACATATCGACCCCGGCTGAGGCGCCGGAGCCTTCCGCATAGACATGGTACTCACCGGGCGGAACAATAATCTCGAAATAGCCGGTGTCATACGTGCCCCCGCTGTTCACATGGGAGCCGTCAAGGGTTTCAATGGCCACCCAGCATCGTTGCACCGGATTGTTCGTGTCACCCTGATAGATCCAACCGCTGATGATTCCGCCCTTCTCAAGATCAAAGTTGATGTTTGTCGCCGGGGTATCGACGGCCGTGGTGATCAGGCTGGCCAAGGAATTATCGGCCACATGATCATAATACTGAGGCAGCCAGAACTGGCCCCCGCCTTCAGTCCAGACATCCACGACGTAGTTGGATCCCGGCGGTACATTGAGTGAATAAGCCCCATTCTCGTCCGTGCTGCCCCCCGCACGCCATTCCCAGTTTTCGCCCACCTGCTCTCCCACCGAAACCCATATGCCCGGCAACAGATCGCCATTCCCACGTACAACCCCCTGGATTTGAGAGGCATGCGGGAGATAAAAATTGATGTTACTGGTGCCATTGGTCGAAACCATGACGGGATCACCCCGCTGGGTTTGCAACACATCATCCCATTCCCACAGATAATAATGGGCATAGGCCTGCCCGATATAGCCGGGGAAATCACTGGTAACCACCCTGAAAGACCCCGTCGGCACCAGCATCTCGTAATAGCCGTGCCGGTCGAAGCTCCATGTAGCACCAACGTCATTCCCGGTGTTCGGGAGGGAAGCCATCACATTGCAGTTGTACTCCGCGTTGCCGGCATAGGACGGTAATGCGTTGGTTTCGGCGGTATAAACGTGGCCTGAAAGGATATACCCACGCTGGAGCAGGAAGGGAGTATTGCTGAAGATCCCTGTCTGGCCGATAACCACGTCCTCATACGAGAGCGGGGGTCTGTATCCCAGAGGCGCAATCGAATCGTTGGCTGTAACCCGATAGAGCCCGGTGACGACCCCGATTTCGTAACAGCCATTGGACAACGTATATGAGTAGTTGTCGAAGGAGTCGTTCTCGACCCGCACCTCCACACCCGGAATCGGGGCACCTGTCTGCTCGTCCGTCACACTAGCCCGCACCAGTACGCTGGCGCGGGGGCAATAGAGCATTACATTGGCAACATCGGAGGTCACGAGTCCGATTGCTGCACCGCCGGGAATCAGTCCCTTCATGTTCAGCCAGGAGCTTTCAAAGCCAACGCCTTCCACCATCGAACCATGCGCCGCCGGAAATTCAAAATATCCATTCGTGTCGCTGATCGCAATGCCGAGACGCTCTTCCCCGGAATCGCTGGCGCCGATGAGGGCCGCGGCAATGGGTTTGGCCTCATCATCATAGACGTAGCCGGAGATCTTGTGAGTATCGTTGGAGTGACAGGGCAGGAGATAGAGCGACCGGGGGAGCAGATTGGCGCCAGGATGCAGGTCATTGGGGAACATGTAGCCGGAAAGGATATTGCTTTGGGATCCGGATAGATCCTGGAGATACCCGGGCCGCATAACGGTCACCCCGAGGAACTCATTGGTACCCACGTCCGGAGGAAGATCGAGCCGGAACGTGCCGTCGGGAGCTGTCATCACTGCCGGAGCATAATGCAGTTCAGTCGAAAGAGAACTCTGAACAAGAGCGCCGGCGACCGCATTAGAACTGTAGTAATCCAAAACCCGGCCTGTGACCCACGTTGTGCCTGAAGGCGGAACGATCCGGAACGAGGCGAAATCCGGAGTACCCCCGACGGGCCGGGCGGCCCAGATATAAGCGCCGCCCATGTGCAACATATTTCCTATGCCGAAATAAGGGATTCTGGAGGAGATGCTACCATTCGCCGTGACGTCATCATCATCCGGGATCATACTGGAGCCGAGGGCATTGGTTGTGCCGTCGATGAACCTGAAGGCGGCATAGACGTAGTCCTGACCGGCGTCGATTACACCATTGGCGGCAACATCGGTTACCAGGCTGACATCCACCGTCGAACCGGGCGTAATACCGGTGATGGCTAGATTGACCCAGTCATTGGCATTCCAATTGAGATTGGTGGGGGTCACCGAAAGCGTTGTGGCCTGGCCCCTCCCGGGCAGGATAGCAGCCAGCAGTAGCGCAACGAGATAGAGGCGTTTTGAAAGCGTCGAGGTATGCTGCATGGTGTGATCCTCCCGAATATTCAACGTGACATTAAAAGATTACCTAGCACATTACAGCAGGAGCCCGCCATCTGCAATTAATTAGGAAGAGAACCTGCCCTGACCCCAAAACTATCAATGGAATGGATGGATAATAAATCGCTTTTCTGGCGGTGCGGGTACACACCCGTTTAGACCGCCCGTAACCATTCCTGGAACATCCAGCCCCGTGGGCGGTTCAACAGTAGATCATGCTCCAAGGACCGGTGGGGCTAGGTTCCAGAGTCAGTTGCATCCTCAATGAAACGGTTGGCCACCTATCGTCCGCACAAATAATTATGGAATGCCCCGCTGACCGGCAGTATAGTTCGGAACCAAGGGCAGCGGAATAGGGCTGAAGGAGAGTCGGTAATATACCTGTTCCGAATATATCAGGATAACCGGCGACAGAAGGAGAATCGTGAAGAATCCGCTCGGGATGCTCAAAATTGCCGTGCTGTTGATGATGGCCGGTATGGTGCTAATTTCTGGCTCCGCCAGTGCCTTGGATATCTATATCGCTCCAGATGGGCACGACTCGAGAAGCGGCCGGTTCGCCGAGCCCGATGCCGTGGGCAAGGACGGTCCCTTTGCCACACTGGAGCGCGCCCGCGATGAGATCCGCAAGCTAAAGCGCGAAAACGGCCTCCACGAACCCGTGACCGTGCATGTCCGCGCGGGAACGTACTTCCTGGACCGGACCTTCAAGCTTACGGCGGAGGACTCCGGCACGGCCGATGCACCAGTAGTCTATCGCGGGTACGGTGCGGAGCGGCCGCTACTTGTTGGCGGAAAACCTGTCGCCGGTTTCGCGCGGTACAAGGATGGTATCCTCGTGGCCGACTTGGCCGCGCAAGACTTGAAAGGCCTTGCTTTCCGGCAACTCTTCTTTAACGGCCGGCGTCAGATCCTAGCCCGGTATCCGAACTTCGACCCGCAGAACCCTTATGCCGGTGGATGGGCCTACGTTGACGGCAAGCCGGTCGAGATGTACAGGGAACAGCCAGGAGACTCGAAGCGATTGCTTACATACAAAGCGGAAGACGCCCGCCCCTGCGCCCGGCCAGAGGAAGGCGAAGTGTGCATCTTTACGCGGTATAACTGGTGGAACGACATCGTTTGCATCACATCGAACGACCGCGAGAAACGCATCCTCACCCTGGCGAAGGATTGCTCCTATGCGATTCGCCCCGGCGACCGCTACTACATCAGGGGGTTTCTGGAGGAACTGGATTCCCCAGGCGAGTGGTATCTGGACGGGGCCAGTAGCAAGCTATACTTCTGGCCGCCGGCGCCCCTGGAGGGCAAGGCTGTTTTCGCTCCGACTTTGCGCACGATTGTTGAGATCGGCAAGGGCGCGTCGCGGATCACTCTGCGCGGCTTCGACCTCCAATGCTGCGAGGGCGATGCGGTCGTCCTGACGGAGACAACGGATTGTCTCGTTGCCGGCTGCGTGATCCGCAACGTCGGCGACTACAACGGTTCGGGCGTGGGAGTTAACGGCGGTTCGGACAATGGCGTGGCCGGATGCGACATTTCCGAGGTCGGCCGCAACGGCGTGGTCATTAGCGGCGGTGACCGCGCGACGCTCAAACCGGCCGGCAACTACGCGGACAACAACTACATCCACCACGTCGGCGTATTCTACAAGCAGGGCGTGGGCATCCAACTCAACGGTGTCGGCAACCGGGCCTCGCACAACCTGATCCACGACGGCCCGCGGTTTGGCATCCTGTTCAGCGGGAACAACCTGGTCATCGAATACAACCACATCCGGCACACGAACCTGGAGACCGAGGACACCGGGGCCGTCTACACCGGCGGGCGCGACTGGATCTCCTCCCGCGGGACCGTGATTCGTTACAACTACTTCCACGACATGCTCGGCTTTGGCAAGAAGGACGGTCGGTGGGTCTCACCCTATTTCGCGTGGGGCGTCTATCTGGACGATAATACCGGCGGCGTTGACGTGATTGGCAACATCGTGGCCCGCTGCTCACGAGCGGGCCTTCACCTGCACAACGGACGGGACAACCTGATCGAGAACAACGTCTTCATCGACAACGGACTCTATCAGGCGGAATACAGCGGCTGGACCGAAAGCTCACGGATGTGGTTGGACCACTACCCCGCTATGGTCAAGGGCTACGAATCGGTCGCAAACCAACCCGCATGGCAGAACATGCGGAACATGAAGACGCACCCAAAGGATGCAATCCTGCCGGGCGGACTGATCATGTCGGGAAATACGCTGACACGGAACATATTCTACTACCACAATCCCGCCGCTCATCTCTTCCGTTTCGCGAACGTGTCGCTCGAACACAATACGGCGAACCAGAACCTCGCCTGGCACTTCGGCCTGCCTCTCGCGACGGGGCAGTTCAAGGCCGGCAAGGCGACCTCCGGCAACCTGCTCGCCAATCCCGGCTTCGAGGACGGTTCGGCCGGCGAGATGCCCAAGTCCTGGATGTGGCAGGCCCGGCCAAGCGCGGACTCAAAGGCCGCCGCGGCCGAAGACGCCGTGGCCGAGGGCAAACGTTCGCTCAAGATCGAAGGCGTCAAGGCAAAGGACGCCACCTGTAATCCACCGTGGCCGGTGATCGTCAGTACGGACATCGCCGCGCAACCGGGCAAGGCGTATCGACTGACCGCGAAGATGAAGGCGGGCAAGGCCGGAACCCGCGTCGGGCTTATGACCCAGTCCTATGTCGCCAACGTGTATTTTTGGAGCAGTACGACGTCAGTCAACGTCGGCGCCGACTGGAAGGAATACGAACTGGTCTGCAAGATTCCCGCCAAGGGCGAGCAGGACTATAATGAGCAGATGAAGGCGATTCGCGCGCGGTTCGATCTGCCGGGCGGCGAAGGCGCATTCTGGGTAGATGACGTCCGCCTGGTCGAGGTGGAATTGCTGGATGAGCGGCAGTCGCTCCAGGCGCTGGGGTCCGACGACAACTCCCTCGTGGCCGACCCGCTTTTCGTGGCGCCCGAGAAAGACGACTGGCGACTCAGACCCGACTCGCCGGCCTTCAAGATCGGGTTCCAGTCGATTCCGGTGGACAAGATAGGGCCATACCAGGATCCCCTACGTGCCTCCTGGCCGATCATCGAGGCGGCCGGCGTGAGAGAATGGCTTAGCCTACAGTCCTCGGCCGGCAAACCGAAGGAACCGGCAGGAGGAGAAATCAAATGAGGAGCGAACCAGGCATTCGACTGTCCCCACGTGTTATAAGGATCATCCAGTAAAGGTGTTACGCCTGATATTAAACGTTCGATGCAATCAAATTGACAAATAATGGGAGATGCACTACATTGTATTACAGGAGAAAATAGATATGACAACGCTAACCATTCGTTTGCCGGAACTGCTGAAAAGCGATCTCGATGAAATCAGTCGGGAAGAGCATAAGGCTGTCAGTGACATTGTGCGAGAGTCCCTCAGGCGCTATATCGCTGTCGAAAAATTCCGATCAGTTCGCAAAAGAATTCTCCCATTTGCCGAAGCTCAAGGACTTCTGACGGATGACGACATTTTCAAGGCCTTGTCATGAGGGTCGTTATTGATGCCAATGTCGCCATCGCCGGCGCCGCTTCTCGCGGCTTGTGTGATGCGATCATGGAACTTTGCCTTGAGCATCATCGCATCGTCTTATGTGAAGGCATTTTGAAGGAAATTGAGGAGACATTGAGATTCAAGCTCAAGATCCCTCCAGCCATTGTTGCTGAATATGTGAAAGTGTTGCGTAATAGTGCCGAAATCGTAGAGCCGGAACATGTTGATAAGGGGATTTGCCGGGATCCCGACGACCTGATGATTCTTGGGTTGGTTTACCCTGGGAACGCAGACGTCATAGTCACAGGCGATAAGGATCTGCTGGTCATTACAGAATACAAGGGTGCTCGAATTCTGAATCCTCGCAGTTTTTGGGAATCAAACACAAAAGAGAGATGACCATCGATCGGGATAGGGAGCCCCCATCGCTGAGGCCCCCTCCCACACCACCGTATATACGGATCACGTGTACGGCGGTTCGGCTGTAAGAAAACAGTAATTATCCTGGAAGAATCAGACCGGTGAGTGGTAACGACTATTGTCCGTGCGGGAGTGGTAAGAAGTTCAAGAAATGCTGCGGGATGATATCACCAGACCCAGCCAGCATGATCGACACCACCACTCCGGAAAATTTCATTATCTTGTTCATTGTTTTGCTCGGTTTTTCGGAAATTGACTGAACACTCTCTATTAGCCCGAGACGTTTAACTCGGGGATTTGTTCAAATGAGAGTGCGGTATGGGTGTAAGTGGCTGGGGGTATGTGGGTTGTGATAGAGGAGAGATGTTGCGGAAATAGCCCTAAACCATTAAAGAATCTCAGAAAAACCCTGATGCCAAAATCAGGTTTTGCCTGATTGTATGAAATAAGGACATTTACTAGTCTGTCCCAGTCAACGGGTGAGGAGGTGAGTGTCAGTAATGATGCCGAACCCCCCTTTGGTAGATGTCTCTGGGCTATTCCTCCGCAAGCAATGGCAGGACATCCCTCCCACCTCACCGTTGATTTTATACGGAGAGGTCTATGAAAATCGTTTTAGTTGATGATGATCCGCTGGTTCTGGTTACGCTGAGTGGCCTTTTTAAGCGAAAGGGACATACGGTCTTGACCTATAACAGTCCGCTCGAATGCCCCATTTACAAGTCACCACACGGCTCCTGCTACCCTGCCGGCATGTGCCCGGACATTATTATTTCGGATATTGATATGCCCCATGTAAACGGTTTGGAATTCATTGAGTCGTTATTTACAAAGGGCTGTAAGTGCAAACACGTTGCCATGTTATCCGGGATAGGAATCGCGGATGCAGATATGAAACGAATGGCGGAATACGGGGTGAGATATTTCTCAAAACCCCTCGACTACGTTGAATTTGAAATGTGGCTGATGCTGAGGGCTCGGAATTAAAGTTGATTCTGATTCTGAAACATTCCCACCTTCCCGTTGGTAATAATCAGCCCATGACAGTCTCCCACCCTAAACACCCCATCAACATCAAATAAGCCACTGACCGGATGTTCTGCTTCCTCACCATGATAGAACTGGGTCACACTGACCGAGGTACGCTTGAACGGGAAGTTGAACAATATGCTGATGGAACGAATGCTGCATACCGGGATGGACAGCGGGAGAAGAGAAAAGAGCGGGAGTGGTTGAGGTGGCACAAAAGTTAATTCCTATTAACTTTTGTGAGAGGGTTTGAAGGGTGGACATGTACCGGTGGTGGGGAGTAGAGTGACGTGACTGTTGAACAATCAAGAAGGGAAATCCAATAATGAAAAAACTAATTCTGCTCACGGTAATCACAATGGTGTCATGCATCTCCTTCGCACAGGCCGAAATCCCGGCAGCCAAACGTGTGGAGATTGTGAAGATGCTTCAACTCACAGGCACAGAAAAGCTCCTTGAAGGAATAAAGACGCACATGATAAGCGGTCTAAAAACATCCATGCCTAAAATCCCGGATGCTTTCTGGTCCAAATTCGAAACCAAGATGGACATGGGGTCGTTGACTGAAGAGATAATCCCCCTATACGATAAGTACTATACGCTGGAAGACCTGAAGACCATAAATGCATTCTATCAGAGTCCAATTGGCCAGAAAGTCTTATCCACTTCGCCGCAAATCTTTCAAGAGAGCGTCGCCATCGGTCAGAAATGGGGCGAGAAGATGAATAAAGAAGCCTCTGATGAATTTGAAAAAGAGTCAGGAAGCAATGCCCAGAAGTCAAAATAGTTCACAAGGACAATTCTTCTTGAAATAGCTCAGTCCACGATTTAGTCATTCAGGAGCGTAATATGGCTAAGCTCATTGTGTCGCTGTTGGTTTGGGTAGGACTTGTTGGGGCAGCATTTGCACGGTTCGGGGAGACACCAGAGCAATGCATAGAACGGTATGGTGCCGCCGTTACCAACCTTCCTGGCTTTGGTGATATTGAGCGGGTGGCGATTCATTCAAATGACAATATTACCATTACTGTCGTTTTCATGAGAGGATACGACAATAAAATCACGGCAAGGTCGATATTCTACACACGAGTAAAACCTTTCGCATATGATTTCTCCAGCGTGAAAGACATGGCAGCCGAGGACGAAAACACGATCCTGGCTACAGTCAAAGGACAGTGGAATCAGGAAAAGCCTGCAAAAGGACTGGAGGGAGCCAAACCCGCCGGTGGTAACGTAAACTCCATTGGTCGCATAGTCCCTAATCTATGGCCATTCTGGAGAACACTATCGCCAATAAAAAAGGCCGCCAACCTTTCGGCAGCGGCCTTCTGAATCATGGATTCAATTAACCCAGGATCGCATCCTTACAGGCCTTGGCGACGCGGAACTTCACCACGCGCTTGGCCGGGATCTTGATCGTTGCACCGGTCGCAGGATTGCGGCCCATGCGCGCCTTGCGATTCACCAGCACCAGCTTGCCCAGTCCGGGAAGGGTGAAGCTGTTCTTGGCATTCTTGTACGCCAGACAAACCAACGCCTCAATCACTTCGCCCGCTTGCTTCTTGGTGATTTCGGTCGCTTCCGCCACGCTCGCCACGATCTGACTCTTCGTCAATGCCTTTGCAACTGCTTTTGCCATTCTGTATCTCCTGTCGGGTTTAAGGGGCAGACCGTTATGGTACGCCCTCATTCCTGTGGAATATTGCATATTTACTGGGGAATGCAATAAACCTCTCGAATATGCTTCATTGAAACCAGGGTATTGCGGTACAAAGCTCCCATGAGCGGCAACCTCCACATCGGCACATGTAGCTGGAAGTACGATTCCTGGCGGGGTTTGGTTTACTCGGAGGCCCCCCACCCCAACTATCTGGCCGAGTACGCCCAAAAATACGAGTGCGTGGAAATTGACCAATGGTTCTGGAGCCTGTTTGGTCCGGGCAAAGTTGTGCTTCCACAGCCCAAAACGGTGGCCGAATACGCCGCCTCAGTTCCATCAGGATTCCGGTTCGGGGTCAAGATGCCAAACGCACTCACTTTGACCCACTACCGGCCAAAGGCTAAGGGAGACCAGCTGGTCGCGAATCCCCACTTCCTATCCATGGATCTGCTCAAGGCCTTCCTGGATCAACTGGCGCCTCTGAAACCGTATCTGGGGCCGATGATGTTCCAGTTCGAGTACCTGAACAGGGATAAGATGCCATCGCAGGCGGAATTCCAGGACCGGCTGGGCGGGTTTGTCAGCCAATTACCGCAGGACTACTGCTGGTGTGTCGAGTCACGCAACCCCAATTATTTGAACGGACGGTACTTTAATTTCCTGCAGGCAAACGGGCTTGCCCATGTGTTTGAGCAGGGCTATTACATGCCGCCAGTAAGGGAGATCTACCAACGCCACGCTGACCAGTTAACAGAAACCACCGTGATCCGGCTACATGGCCCAGACCGGGGAGCGATCGAGGAGCGTACTGGAAAAGACTGGAATCGCATTGCCGAGCCCCGCGACGCCGACCTCAACGCGTTGGCCGAGGTCGTTAAGGGGCTTCAGAAACGTAAGCGTAACGTCTGGGTGTTTGCCAACAACCATTTTGAGGGCTGCGCGCCACTGACCTTAGAGCGGCTCAAGCAGCGGATAGGATAATCTAATGCATGAACTGCAGGACACCTTTTCGCACCATCATTACGGCGATGGCGGCAAGCAGGAGACTTGCCAGTTTGGACACGGCCTTGGTGCCAGCTTGACCTAGGAGAGCGCTAAGCGAGCCTGAAAAGCGGAAGATGATGCCCGCCAAGAGGATGTTCACGACGGCGGCAGTTATGGTTGGAATCATTCCGTACTGATCCACCAGAATCAGGATTGTTGTGAGGACCGCAGGACCAACAATCAGAGGGACCCCAACCGGAACGGCTCCCACGCTTTCAGGATCCACCGGATCCTGATGTTTATTCACAACCAGGATGTCACGCAAGGAAATGGCGAACAGCAGAATACCCCCGGCAACCATGAAATCAGAAGGACTGATGCCCAGAAGCTGGAACACAGCCTTTCCGATCATTACAAAAACGATCGCCACCAAGCTGCCTGTAACGAGCGACTGCCAGATCACCTTCCGGAGTTTCTGTAGTTCAATGTTTTCGGTCAGGGCAAGAAACATGGGGAGTACACCAAACGCGTCTACGGCGACAAATAACGGAACAAAACATAACCAGAAATTATGCATGGCGGTAATCGTAATCCTTTAATCACGCTGCGGTCAAGGCCTCGACGCATACTGAAGTTTCATCCGGCCGGATCCTGCTGATAGTAGAGCTTCAACTCCGCATACAACAGGGGATGGCTGGCATGAAGCTTAACGGGAGTCTCAAAGAACGCCTCAGTGGCGACGGCAAAGAACTCAGCGGGATTCGTGGCCCCGTATTGATCCAGGACCGATGGCCTTCCCTCCTCGGTTTCCCGTACCAGTTCGGCATAATCAGCCCCAAGGATACGGGCCCAGGCGCCATACATGCCCCGCTGTGGCAGTACGGGAGCACCATTGGCGGTTCCATCCTCCTCATCCAGCTGATGAGCAAATTCATGGAACACCACATTATGCCCATCGTGAAGATCAAAGGCATTGTGCTGCACAGAATCCCACGCCAGTACGACATTACCATGGCGCCAGCTTTCGCCCACAAGGGTTTCATCAGTCTCGAGTACCTGGCCAGCCGGGCCAGCCTGATATCGTGAAACCACGAAGGTGTGGGGATAGACCAGAATGGTGACCAGCAGGGGGTAATAGTCAGTGGTGCGATGGAGCAGCAGGACGCAGGCGTACGCGGCAATGGTGACCCGGATCTCATCGGTAATAGCCAGATCGCCACACCCCTCAAATCGCTTCTCGGACAGGAATACCTGGATATGGCCCTGCAACTCCCTCTGATCTTCAGGCGATAGGCGGCTATAGAAGGGAACATTGCCCTGAATGATGCTGGCCCATTCGGCCGGAAACGGTTGCGCCATCAGCCGCTGTCGGCGCCTATGAGTCAGCCCGAACATCTACTGTCCCCCAAGCAACATACAGTACCGTTTAAGATCCGCCTCCGTAAAACAGCAAAAGGTAACGTCAATCTGATACCCGGTCTGGTACTCCCGGACGGTCGTCACGGCTACCTTGGCCGCCTGATCGGGTGGGTAATCGATACCGACAAAGTGCTTCAAAACATACCTTCCTTACGAGAAACTGTCTCCGCACCATCCCTTTAGGTCCTGGTTTTCACACATCCAAGCCGGCGGCGGCTGGACGGTTTAGGCCGACAACGGCTTTAATGCTGTCTTTCCACTTAATCTTTGGGTTCCGGCTATGCCGGCGATACAGGGCGAGTATGGCCTCGTCGGACTGGAGAGCCATCAGGGCCTCGCCCCGGCGGACGGCCTCGGGGTCGCGCGGGCAGTTGAACGGGAGGATTTGGCGTAAGCGGTTGATCTTACCGAGCCATATCGAGTCTGTGACGTAAGGTTGAACGGCTGCAATAAGGGCGTCGGGATCACCGTCCAGCATGGGTTCCCCGGAAACACTGGTCTCAAACTCCTTTGCATAGGCATATTGAAGACATTTCAAGCGTTCTGTGAAAGACGGAGCGCCGGGCTCCCAATATTTCAGGACCTTGTTGTCGGTGGAGCCGATAGAAAATCGCAAGACGATCTGATCCTGGTACCTGTCCAAACTCTCGCAGAGGCGCGTTATGCAAGACAGACGCGGTTTCGAGACGATCAGAAGGTCGTTACCGGCCACAAGCATACGCTTCAACACCATAAGACATTCATTGATGTTCTGATCAGTGATATCGTGGGCGGTCGGGAACATGATCCGACCTTTACGCTTGGTGAAACTGCGATCAAGGTCATGCTGACGGAGTTGAGGCTTGCCCCATGACAACGCCGTTGTGCGTTTGAAGCGGATTGCCATGGTCTTGGCATAGCAGTATAGGCAGTCATGTTCGCAGCCGTCCTGGATATTGACGTTGCTGGCCGCCCATTCCTGGGTACCTGTCGGAGGTCGCGATGGTTTGATGGTAGCGGTTTTCATCATTAATTACGTGATAGAGGCTTAACTTATCAAGTCAGGCGGTGCTTGCTAATTACAGACTAAAATCGAAAGTACCTTGGTTGTTTGGTTCGTATTTCTTAGCGCTATTCCAGAATTTCAGGCCGAGTGGATGGCGACAGGCAAAAAACAGATCGTAGTAATGTTCGACACACTGCGTGTCAAAATGTTCGTATTTTAGGGTACGCATAGCACCCCGGTAGGCTTCGCGGAATTTTGCTCGCAATTTGTCATCTTGCCCGTGCTCAGCCATCGTAATAACTTCGGTATCGTCAAAAAAACCTTGCCCTCCCAAGAATCCGGCATATTTGATCCGAGCCTTACTGTCTTTATTCAAAATAGCTGGCTTTATGTTTCTGGTCGCGTCAGTTCCAAGGGCGACATTAATGATAAAATCAGCATTTGGCAATGTGTGCGCGAGCGTAGCAACGGTATCAAAGGGGACACTACAATCCGTTGGATCGACAAACACAAGAGCCAACCCCTTTTGGACACGACCACCTACAATTTCGGCTATATTTTCAGGATGGTTGTAGTCCGCCTTGATAGCGCAAGCACGATCAGCGTAACCGGCGGATTTGATTCGGCTTGAGAGGGCGTCCACCACATTCAAGTTGTAATCAAGGAACGTTGCCGTCCGTATATGCTGGAAAGCAGAGTGCCCCATGACAGTTAGAGCAGTACCATCCATCTCAACGCCTGATTCGCGATCCACGCATCGTCCGGGACCGCTACACAACTCGATGTAATGTAAGTTACCCTGCCACTTAAATTTCATTCCATCGGCGAAAATTCCAAGGTATTGCGTCAGGAAATAGAGTTTATCCCTTGCCCAAGGACCGACACAGCGCAATGTGGCGCCATCCAGGCATGAAGTTGCCTGCTGGCAAAGGCCATCATCGATGTTCTGCTTTCTCACATGCCGGGAACATTTCTGACAACCTGGATTCTGTTGCTCATGCAGGTCAAGTTTCTGATGCATTCCGGCTCCCTTACTCCCACGTCTTATTCTTGAAACCCAAGCTGGTTGCGTTTTCAGAAACCGACCGCTTAACTTGATCGGATACACCTTCCGGGAAGCTGGCTGTGATTTCGACGCTAACTTTTACGGTGGCTTGTGGGTCTGACACCAGTACGCTGACAATCTCCTCGGCAATCTGAACGAGGCGCATCTTGGCTGTGGCCGCATTCACTTCGGCGGTGCCTATGAAATTGTGAGCCGCTGGTGCTCCAGGCTTTTTCGGCGGCGTATTGGGTGGTAGCCCACCACCACCCGTGGGTGGTTCAACTTTGGTGGCTCCTGTACCGCCCGTAGAAGAACCACCAGTTGTGGCCGGCTGAGCGTGTTTAGCCGCATAATCTCTGGCAAAATCGGGCTCGATCAGCAAAAGGGTGTCATCCAGTTGGATGTTGGAATCACCGAGTTTGAACCCATCGAAAAGCTCTCCGGCCTGCCCGTATGCCGTACCAAAGAAATCGAGACTGGAAGCACCTTTTACTATGGCCTGCTCCAAAACACCCCGGTTCTTCAACCTGGGAAGGTAAAGATAACGCATTGTGTCATCCCAGAACGCCATGGCACCGAAGGCTGGTTTGTCTGCCTTCCAGTATAGATCCTTCAACTTGGCACGCAGATGGATAGGCGACCAGGTGGAAATGACCAGTTCGTTTTCCACACATACGCGCTCGATCTCGCTCCCCAGGCCTGAACCACTGGTGTTCAGCGGGAATGCCTCTACCGTGATTTTGGGGTCGGTGGGCGTGTTCTGCACGGGGCAGTGAAGCCACTTGTAACACTCCCGGGCGACCCGCGGCAAAACATCCTCAGCGGTTTGCGCCTCCTTTTCGGCCTGCTTCTTCTGCAACAGGTCAATGTTCAGGCGGCCGTTGGTCACATCATCCACAATCGAACCCCAGGCCAGGGCGACGCGGATGCAGTCTCGCAGCCGGGCAAGTGAACCGTGGTCAGGTGAAAGAAAGACAAGCCGGTTTGCCCGGTGGCGCGGGTTGGTGCCATGTAAGCGCACATACTCCAACACAGCTTCCATAACGAACCGAGGCTCCTCACGGGTGAAGTAACACTCCGGGGCCAAAAGGATAAGTCTGAGAGCGCTGTCATCCGGAACATCCGCATGGGGCGTGAAAACATGGACGCCATCAAAAAAGGTGGCACCACCTGACAGTTTCTTGAGAATTTCACCGAGTTTCCCGCGAACCTCATTTTTGTCGTCGAAACGTTTTTTTCGTTCTTCCATCTCGCGGCGGAGATTCGCACGCGTATCGAACCAGAACCGCGTTGCTTCCTGAGCCTTATCGCCTGAACTATTGAGATAGTGGAGACGATCCGCCAGGCGGTTAAGCGCGTCACTATATGTGGATGAGGTCTGCCCTGGTTGTAGGCAACCAAGCATCACACGGGCACGATCCAACCCCCGAATACCGGCTTTAGGGACGGCGGATGACGGTGCGCTTCCGAGAAAGAGTGTACGGGCTACGCGGCGCGCCGCGTTGACCGAGCCAAAGCGCGGTTCTTTGTTTTCAATTTCCGTGGTTTCGGCGCGGTCGCCATCAATATCCCGTTCAAGAACCGGGTCCCACCCAGCGGGCAAATAGTAGGTCAACTCGTTCCGCGAACCGCCATCATAGAGCGGCAGACTGCCCGGCAATATCATCAGATCCTTGTTATTGTCCTTCCAGAGCCGGTAAATGACTTTGGCCATCAGTTTCAAAACGCCACGAGTGCGCTGAAACCCATCAATTGTTGTCCAATCCTCGAAAAGGCGGTCAAACACTTCCGGGTGAATCGGGTACGCGCGGACCAGGCGGTCGAAATAATGAACCTCCTGTGTCTCGTTCGGGACTTTGGATCCTTCGGCAACATACGCATCCGCGAAGGCTCTACAGACAGTCTCGCGAGCTTTCTCATCGCGGATTGGCTCAAACAGGCGACGGCGCACGATTTCAAAAGCCTCCTCGGTGGCCACGGGCTTCCATAAAGCCTGGACGCGGGCAAAGGTCTTTTCCAGTGCGCGCAATGCAAAGGCGCCACGTTGACTACCTGCTTCCACCTCGGATTCCGGAAGGGAGGCGAGCAGTACGGCATTGGGAACAAATTTTGAAGCCTCCGTGAGTGCCTGGATAAAAGATAGATTGCTATCGAACGTGCCACCTGTGAGGGCCTGTCCCTCCGGGAACTGCCGGACATAGGCGACAAGCTCATCAATCAGCACCACACAGGGCGCATGTTTTTCAAGCAGGGCTTTAAGGACATCCTTACCGGGTGACGTACCAGCGGCATCAGATTCTTTAACGAGAGCAAAGGCTTCTTCTTTACCGAGTTGCCAGGCGAGTTCGCCCCACAGCGTGCGAACCGACTGTTTACCATGCTTCCACGGTTGACCGGGGGCATGCGCATTACCGTCGAGAATGGCCACACGGGCGTGCGGCACATCCATCAGGCCGGCCTGGTCAATCAAAGCGGGAATACCAGCGAGATCGGCCAGGGGACATGTGCGCTTGGCAAGATGGTAAACCGCCAGCATGGTGTGGGTTTTACCACCGCCAAAAGCGGTCTGAAGTTGAATAACCGGTTCGCCGCCCTTTCCGTTGAGCCGTTGTGCCACCTGGATCAATAACAGGCGCATCCCTTCCGTGATAAAGGTCCGTTGGAAGAACTTGCTTGCATCCTGGTATTCAGGCGCAGCCTTCCCCTCCTGCACCGCCGTGATATCAGCCGCAAACTCAGATTGCAGGAACGTGCCTTCCAGGACGTCCGGATGAGGTACAGATACTTCTCGCCAGGGTTTCATATTCATCATGTCATGCCTCCAAAACCGGGAAGTTCCGGCAAATCAGTAGGTTTAACCTCACCAGCGGCGGATTCGATTCCAGACCAACTCGTGATCAATTCGTTATAGGCGCGAGCGTCCTCCGCCCAACCCCGGCGCTCACAAAGAGTATAGAGGCGGTATGCCAGTTGTTGAGCAGCCTCGGCCTTACCTTTTACGGCGGCCAGCACCCGGCCAGCACCAGAGTCACCTTCCTGCTTCATGGCGCGGATGAGATGGTGAAGGGTTTCCCAAACTGGATTGCGTGTATCGGTTCGAGGATCCCATTCAGCCGGGTATTCCGACCATTTACGAATACGTACACTGCCATTGCCCGACTCCACCACACCGGCATCGCGCACACCGTCAACGCTCGTACCTTTCGCCCTAGCGAGCGTATCAGCTTCACCGAAGCGGCCGGCACCCCACCCATATTGATCAAACCAGTGCAGGCAAAACTGCGTGTCGGCATCGAAGTCGTCTTCGGCAAGAAAGCGGTTGATGAGTTGGAGGGCGGTCCGCACACTCATTGTAGAACCATCCGCTTCCAACACCGCCGAGTACTTTGAAAAAACCGCCATTCCCGGCCCGATAATGGCCTGCGAAAGGTCTACCGGGGCCACGGGCGACCGATCTTCCCCCGAGCCCTTAGTCATCTCGTCCAATGCCTCGGGTAGTATGCCGTTCAACTCACGAATGAACTCTCTGCGCGAGGTAGTTGCGGCGACCGCCGTTCGCTTGCGGCAAACCAGAATGATACTGGACGCGAGCATATTATTGCCCATGCCTGAGACTTTGTTCGTCAGTTCGGTTCGCATCGGCCAGGTACCCGAAATCAGAAGTCCTGCTTGGTTAACTGCTTCCAGGAACGTTTCCCAGCCGGTGGATACAGTTCCACCGGCGCTCTCGGTATCTGACTGCTTGAAAGCGTAATAGATGGTAATTGGTCCTTCCGGATGGGCTTGAACTGCAAGGTTGTGCATCGCCCTAGTCATACCGTCGAGAAAGAAGCTCTCGGCCTTTACTTTGGAGCCGTGACGGTAGGGTGTAGCTACAAGTTCTTCGGCTTTGGGCACTGCAATTGTGGCCAACAACGAAGGAAAGACAGGCCGAATTGTCTTGCGCAACCAAACATAGAAGAAATCGGACAGGTCCGCATAGGCGATATTGTCATAATACGGCGGGTCAGTGGAAATGGTTTTGTTGGTCGATATTGTTTGAGTCTGCGCATCGGCCTGAAAAACGAAACCCGTTCCATGGGCTGGCGTGCGCTCCAGAGCCTTGAGTAAATTCGACAGGCTCATAGCATAGTCACCGGCCGCCTCAGCGAAGATATTGTTCTCAGCGAAGTCCCAGAGCATAGGGATGGCTTGCCGACCGAATAGATTCCGAACCTGCGTTTTTGATGTTTCCCATCTGCACAATGAATTACAGATGTCTGCGAGCCGACTGAGTGCCATTCCCAGATAAACGGAGAGGGCTTCATCATAGGCATTCGGACCGGAGCCGCCGTGGTCGAGGCTCCGTGCGTCTTCAGTTTCCCAACAACTGGAAAGTTGGGGGTGCGATTTCTTCAAAGTCTGGAAATCTTGCATGACGCGATCACGGGCCTCAGCCACGAGACCGCCATATGTTGTCAACGCTACCAACTGACGTGAGGTAAAGAGGTCACCGTAGGTGGTGAGGCCGTAACTGGGCGTCCAGAAATTGCGTGGATCGTCTGGCAATGACAAATCCGGCCTCCATGTTGGGTTCGCCGATGCGGCAATGTCTTCCATCTCCTGCGTAGGTTCGAGATAGATCCGCCCACGTTCGCCTTCCGCTACGACGGCCATGAGTTTCGCGCCCATACGCTTGGCGAGGCCTTCGGCCTTGATATAGGCGGGCTCAATTGCGGCATCCGAAAGGAGACATCGGAAATTGGCGCCGCGCGCCAGTTTGGTGCCCGCGTCCGCCTCCGTCGGGGGCTTTCCCATTTTGACCGTGAACCGGTAAGTGTCCCCCTCAACGATTGGATGCACGTACGCTTCCTTCCCGGCTTTGCTGGAGAGAACGAAGGTGGAAGCGAGCGGCACGTCCACATGTGAGAAAGCGGGGCTTGGGCTTTTGACCGTGCGCACCCAGAGCCAGGCAATGACGGTGAGTTCTTCGACCTTGGTCTTGGGATTTGCGATCTCATTGGATGTGGCGTAGCGATAGGAGCCATTCTTTTGCCGGACTGCCTTAACCGGGGGGTAGAGTTTGCCGATTCGTTCTTTCGCCTGGTCGCGCATCCAATTGCCGTAGTACCGAACATCCTCAGCAAGCCCCTCGGCTCCCTTCCAGGTCTTGCCGATTCGGTTCTCCTCCCGATTGGCCTCGGGATTCATCGGCGGTTTGCCCGCGAATTTGGGCGGGATCTCGATCATGGCCTTGTTGATGAGCACGGCCACGGGGTTGAGGTCACTGGCGTAGGCCTCCAGCCCCAACCGCTGCGCCTCCAGCGGGATGGCACCGCCACCGGCAAAGGGATCGTGCAGGGCGGGCAACTTATTGGGATTGAACAGTTCTGAAGCCTGCGGGTGGTTCTTGTTCAGCTCGCACACCTCCTGCCATGAGCGACGAATCTCGGTGCGGGCACGCTCCAGCACTTCCTCGTTTGTGGTGTTCTCCCATAGCACAAGGTCTTCGATGATTTTGAACAGCCGCTTCCGCTCGATGGCCGCTTCCTTTTTATTCTTCCCGTATTTGAACCCTCTGCCGATATTGGTGCCAGGATCATTGACCAACTGCGCAAAGATCACCGCCCGCGCCGCCGCCAATGGCCGCCGGGCCCACCAGAGATGGAGCGTCGAAGGATGCCCATGCCTAATTGACTTCTCTTTCGCACATGCCGCGTTGATGGCATCGAGCGGAAGGGCCACTTCGATCAATTTACGGGGAGATTTGATGGCGTAGTCACTCATGGGGCCGGTGGTGCTGGTAGGTCCAATGATCCCGGGTATGCACGTTCGATTTCGCTGATCAGGAAATCGGCGAAGCAACCGAGCCCTTGAAGGTTATGCGGATTGAAGCGGGGTTGTTGGGCTTTGTTGAGTTTCAAGTTCTTCAGTGAATTCCAACTGATGAAATCGGCCGGTAGAGCGCCTTTGCCGTAACCAGGAAAGATTCTTTTGATTTCAGGAAGATAACCGACCGAATGAAGTGGCGTGGTGAAATGCCCATTGGCGCCAAAGCGGAGCCATTCCTGGAAGCGATCCCCATCTGAGTGCAGGGCGAAGAAGTCTTCAAAGTTGTGATAGGAGAAAAGGAAATCGGGGATGCCTGCGGATTTGCGCTTATAGTGATCGGCGCAATCATTATCGTTTCGATGGTAGAGATCAAAGTCAGCCCAGATGCGGATAGATGATCTTTTATTGCCAGTCCGGGTCACGCTGTATTGATTTTTAAGGGTGCTGAACTTTCCGCCTTTGGCTATCGCCTGCTTCGGAGCAATTAACAGCAAAGGCGGATCGAAGACTCCATCAGCCAGTGGCTGTTGATTGAGGAAGCTCTGCAAACGATGTAAATACGCCCACTCGGACTCTCCTTCGCAGACGATGATGTATCGGGTACAAGCCATGATTGTTTTCACAGTGCTGGATGAGGAATGCCAGAATAGAATCCGGCAAGATATTGTTTGCGGAAATTGGTGACGTTGCGAATGTCTTCGCCCTCATTTTTGGCATCTACCAGGCGTCGCACCAACGTGCCGTTGGCTTTTGTCTTCCTGACCAGTGCAATTTCGGAAAGGCGGAGAATCGAGTCGTCCAAGAGGTCGGTATTGTGCGTCGTGACAATTAGTTGCGCCCCCTTCGGATTATGGCGCCGCTTTTTGAACAGCATTACGATTTCCCGCATGAGGAAGGGGTGCAGGGATCGCTCCAGTTCATCCACGAACAACACACCGCCTCGTTCGAGTGCATAAAGGATTAGCCCGATAAGACCGGCCAAACGCTGGGTGCCCGCGGACTCGTGCTTGATGAAATCTAGCTGTGTGGGGTTACCACCGACATCCTGATGGGTTGATGTAATCTGGATGGCGTGCCTGACTTTTGTTTCGGAGTTCTGCACAATAATTCTGTGAGGGGTCCGCTCGTCTTGATCCAGCTCATCGGGAGCCATCTCTCTCTTGGCGATATCAATACCGGCGATCTCAATATCCAAACGGCGAATCACATCCGTAATTTTCTGAAGCGCAGTCTTTTCATCCCCCTTAAGTGTCGACGCAAGGATATCAACGGAAAGCGGCAGAGGAAGATTGCCTTCGTTAAGATAGGTCATTACTCCTCGGGTGAAATAGGCAAAAGCGTTTTGCAAGTCCTTGCTTAGACCGGAGTAGCCGACGCCAATCCGTTGAAGAAAGGGTTTGGTTTGTCGCCCTTCGCCATCAGAGCATTCAACTCGCAGAATCTCGGAAAGCTTATCCTTTGAATACGTTTCGGAAAGCAATTGGGGAGCTGGCTCGACTTTCAGGCTCCGGATCGTATAGACCGGCTTCCCATCTTTTGCCAAAAACTCCTCAAGGATTTCTTCGGCGTTGTATTGGACACGATATTCAAAGAGTGCATCACCCACGATGAATTCAACCGCGAAGGTAGTATGTGTGAACTTGCGGTTCAGTACGTTGGGCTCATAACACATGGCCAACGAGCCACCTTCACGGACCAATCGCTGGAGCACACCAAAGGCTTTGAGAAGATTGGTTTTGCCCGAGGCATTAGCACCAAAGAATGCCATACAAGGGACAAGGCGCGCTTTATTGGCAGTTTCAATGAACGGCATGACCTCCTGGTCTTGGTAGCCATTGGGAGCCTTTCCCTCACCGTAGGAAAAGTCCAATTTCAGTTCCAGTATGGATCGGAAATTCTGAATAAAGAATGAAGATAACATGGTTTTAACTCCTTTTTTGACGAATATCTGCTAAAAAACACACTCCGTCAAGAAAGATGAACATATTTTCTGTTTATATTTCATTTTGTAAGGTCGTATGGTTAGCGCGATTGAGAAGCGCATCGATGTCAAAATTTACCGAGGCGACTCCCCAGCCCGGTTCGGCGTCAAAGGGATTACGGATATAGTGCGGCCCCTCAACGAGGTCATTCTCACCTACAATCACGATGGCAAGTATGAACTTATCCGCCTGGTTACAGGCATAGAGCATTTCATTACGGGTTATCGTGACTGTATCGGCCCCCTGGGCACGACCCTTAACCTCAATGTGCCGGGCTTCCGGTTGGTGGCCCTCACCGGCCGGTGGGTATGAAGTGAGGTCCCAACCGCATTTCAGGCTGGAAACATCAACCACCCGGCACCCCCGTGCTTCTTCGGCTTGACGGACGGCATCCATGGCGATCTTTTCGATGCGCGCCCGGGCAACCGGGTCTGAGGAAAAGGTCGAGCCGGTTGCGGCGGGAGTGTCGCCGCAGAGACGCCTCAGTAGCCCGGCGGGGATGACGAGGGCGCCGCCCAGCGCTACCGGCGTTGAGGATGTGACATGGCGCATGGCTTGAAGTTCGCGTTTCCGGTTGTCAAGACGCCCCTCTAAATCGGCAACTGTCCGGCGGGCATTTTCAAGGTTTAGGCGAACATCCTTGCCTGCATCCTGATCTTCCTTGAGTTTTATCCAACGATCCGACCAAAAGGCGATTTCCTTGGTCAAACGCTCATGGACGGCGGCTATGGTTTTATCCACTTGGGCAACACGGCGGCCAGCAATCTCCTTCACATGCTCGGGAACGAGCGTCGCGGCGGCAAGCGCCAGGGCACGCTGTTCCTGATCGGCACGAATCCAGGGCGCGGCAAGCACATCCTTGAGCAAAACACGGTCGGCGGCAGGCAAGGTTTCAAGGTCAAGGTGCGGCGCCCATCCAGCGAAGGTGGCCGTGCCATCGGGCGCGACCCGCACAAACTGGAGTCTCTTGGAAAGTACCGTGCTGTCACCGGATTTGATCTCATGAGTAAGCAAAAACAACAGGGACGGCTGATCTCCATTATCGGCTGAATCGACAAGAATAGCCCCCTGACGGAGTAAATTGCCATGCTGCTCCAACAGGAGATCACTGACGGCCAACATAAGCGGGTGACCAGGATGCAACATGGCGGCAAAGGGGGCACCGGGCCGGTCAAGCGGCCGCACGGCTTCACGGGTGAAGCAAACACGCTCGTACCGCTTTAATACAGGGGCAAGATCACGACGATTACGGCCGGTGATCATGCGGTCTCGGTCCCGAATGGCGGCGGGAACATGTGTAATCTCAAAGCGTGCGGCCTCGCGCTGATGGATACTCCCCCCCAGCGCCTCAAATGCCTTCATAAAGAAGGAACGGACGAAAAATGGTTGCAAGCGGCGGGCCTCAGCCTTTTCCATTTCTTCTTTCACGGCAAACAGCCGCTCAGGACTCATGGATTCCTGTGCAAGCGCATTCCGGTCTAAAATGCCGCGGATGTGATCACGGTCGAATGCGTTATCAACGCGCTGCCCCAGGCGGGCGCGGACTTCAGGGAGATCGCCATAGCGAACGGCCTGAAGAAGTAGTTCCTTGAGACTGGTGCCCTCGAAAACCTCGCCAAGAATGTCAAAAACCCGGCCATGAAGAGCGTCACTCTCCACCCGGAGCTTTTCCAACAGGCGGAAATAGACATCGCCTTCCCGAGTTTCCTTGGCGACCAGGTTCCAGAGGTGACACACCTCCTGCTGGCCGATGCGATGGATGCGACCAAAACGCTGTTCAAGCCGGTTGGGGTTCCAGGGCAGGTCATAATTGACCATCAGGTTGGCATTCTGGAGATTCACGCCCTCGCCGGCGGCATCGGTGGCAACGAGGATACGAACCTCCGGGTCGGATCGGAACAAGGCTTGCAGGCGGCGCCGCTCATCACCGTGAGTGCCGCCGTGGATGGTGATAATGGCCTCTGCATTGCCCAAAACACCGGCAATTTTTTGATGGAGGTAATTAAGGGTGTCGCGGTGTTCGGAGAAAATGATGAGTTTGCGTTGGCGGCCGCCGGCATCGCGCATTTCGGGGTCATTTTGCAGCAGGCGGGATAATTCTTCCCACTTACGATCCTGGCCCGATGCCACCACGGCGTTGGCTTGGTTTTCAAGGCCCTGGAGAATGGCTATTTCTTGTTCCAACTCGGCAATGGTGCGTGAAGCCGTGGCTTGGTCAACCAGCGTCTCTTCAAGGTTCTCCTGCTCGTCGGCACTCAGATCGTCGTCGTCCTCGGGCACCTCCGCCAGGGTCTCGGCGAGGATCTGTTGACCTCTGACGCCCATTTTTTCTTCCCGGATTCGGCGTTCGAGGCGTTCCTTACGACGCTTGAGAGACTGAAAAATTGCTTCCGGACTGGAGGCAAGGCGGCGTTGGAGGGCTGTGAGGGCAAAACCAACGGAGCCCTTGCGAGAGCCTTCGAGTTGGTCGGCCTTACCCATTTCCGTCTGCACATAGTGGGTAACGGCTTCGTAAAGGGCCGCCTCGATGTCGGAAAGGATGTAGTTGACCGTGTAAGCGCGGCGCTCCGGGAAAAGGGGTGTCCCGTCGAATTTCACCATTTCCTCTTTAACCATGCGGCGCATGAGATCAGAGCAATCCACCTTATGCACGCCATCGCGAAACTTCCCGTAGAAACGGTCGGAGTCCAGCAACGACAGAAAAAGCTGGAAGTCCTCCTCTTTCCCATTGTGCGGGGTGGCGGTCATGAGAAGGAGGTGCCGCGTATGCTGGCCAATCTTCTCCGCAAGATCAAAGCGCTTGGTCCGTTTGAGCTCCCGCCCGTAAAAATGGGCGGACAGTTTGTGAGCCTCATCAAATACGACAAGATCCCATGAGGCGAGACACAGTTTTTCCTGGGATTCAAGATTTCGTGACATCTGATCGAGCCGGACGATCAATTGATCATGGTCCTCAAAGGGGTTGCCACTGGGGGACGTGGCCTCAAGTTCCTTTGAAAAGACGCGAAATTCCAAGCCAAACTTCTCAAACAACTCATCACGCCACTGTTCCACAAGACTACCGGGGGCGACAACCAGGATGCGCCGGGCGTCAGCCCGCATGAGCAACTCACGCATGTAGAGGCCAGCCATGATGGTTTTGCCGCCGCCGGGGTCATCCGCAAGCACAAACCGCAAGGGTTGGCGCGGGAGCATTGTCTCATAAACCGCCGTGATCTGATGGGGCAGAGGTTCCACATTTGAAGTGTGAACGGCCATCATGGGGTCAAAAAGAAAGGCGAGGTCGATGCGTTTGGCCTCCACCGCAAGTTTGAAATCCTCACCGTTGCCGTCAAAAGCCCAAGGGCGCTCTTGAATGGTGATAGAAATTGAGGATTCGTCACTCCGGCCGAGCAGGCGATCCTTGATCGTACCGTCAGGGTTTTTGTAGATAATCTGAACGGCACCATCTGCGATTGGTACCACGGCAATGACAGAAGCGACTGCTATCGGCTCCAAACCGCTCAGCGATATCCCTGGCTTGATGTCCTCAAGACGCATGGGGAACGCCTTTCAAGGGGGGCGAATCAGCAAACTGCTCGCCCTCCCCAGCCAAGAATTTTCGGTCGTCTATCATTCAATTTCGGCGTCCTATGCGGCTTCAACGGCCCCAAGCCTCAAATTTGAGAATTCGTCACACTGCCAACGCAATCCAACCTGTTCGCCACTCGCAAAACACTAGTTCGGCAATATACATATTCTGCCGAATTAATCAAGGAAAGGCGACCATCCGGCACATCGGTCCTCAAACAATGGATACACCCTACATACCCCCCACGGACAAATAGCGTCCGTCTGGGAAAAGAATAAAAAGGACTTCAATGACGCCAGAGGAAAACGGACAGAACTGACGAAACGAAGGGCGGGCTATTTGACGGCTGCGAAGACGGCTAGGGCGGCGAGCACGCCTAATAGGGCGAGCATGACCAAGCAGCCGGACTTGCGGCTATGCCGGCCGAGTTGAAACAGGTCGATGGTGGTGCGGTTGTAGATCCGGTTGTAGGCGGCCTTGCGGGGATTAGTGAGCCACCCCCACCCCCTTGGCGCCTTCAGGCCCAAGTTTTGACGTACTATCCGCTTCCAGGAGGTGCGAGCCGCTATACGCTTGGTCAATGAGGGGATTCGGATACCGATCTTCATGGCGTCACATCCAACCCTTATCCTGCCAATACTTATACTCGTATGGCCACTGCTCTTTGTGGAAGGCAATTAGATTGCGGAAACGGATCCGCTGGGACTCAATGGCCTGAGCCTGATCCGGCCATGACTGTTTCGCCGAGATCGCAGCAACCAACGAGGCACCCAACTCCCGCGCCGAAGCAATATCGGCATCCTTGAGCGGTACACGGGCATCCACGCTGCCCACGTACTGTGTGCCTACGGTTATTCGAATAGCGTACTTCATAGCCTTATTTCTTCCCCTGCCGCTTGTCCGTGTTCGTTCCCTGATAGACCGGGTAAAGATAGGTTGCCACCTGAGCGGCCGTTACGGTGGAGCTACTACTCGATGGCCGGATGGTGATCGGGAATTGCCCGGGCCGCTCAACCGTGTAACTGCCGCCGGAACCCTGCCTGACATAGATCGGCATCTGACCAGGCATGTTGATGATGGCTCCACCCCCTGAGGTCGGCGTCACGGTAGTGGAGAGTTGCCCTGGCTTGTTGATCGTGATCCCCCCACCTGAGGTCGTTCTTAAGTAAGTCGGCATCTGCCCGGGGGTGTTAATCGTTGCCCCTCCCCCAGAAGAAGGCGTTAAAGTTGTGGAGAGTTCTCCCGGCTTACTGATTGTCACGCCGCTGGATGTGGAATGTACATAGGTCGGAAGTTTGCCGGGTTCCTGAATGGTGTAGGACTGGGCGTGAACCGACGCCGCATAGGTCATTACCAGTATCAAGCCAACACGTTTCATCCTTTATCGTTCACTTTCTTTTAACCCTGCCCTTGCACATGGCCGTGATCTCATCATCAACCATTCGCTTGAGCTCGGTTGGGGCCAGCACCTTGACCCATCGTCCCCAAGCCATTACCCACCTGAATACCTCATAGACACCGGCGGCAGAGAAGGAGAGTTCAATGTCCCCGTTCTTGCGCTTGCGAATGACCTGCTTTGGCCCCCATTGCTTTTCCAGAACCCAAACGGCCACTTCCTTGTCGAAAAGGAGCCTGACCGTGTGAGAATGGTTACCGGCAAAACGGCCAAAGGTGTTGGCTAACAGCGTCTCGGCATCGAAATCAGCGGGCATCTCGAAGGACTTGGCGGTCAACTTCACTGACTGAATCCGACCGATGGAGAACTGGCGGACCCTGTCTTCCCCTTCTACCTTCCCGAACAGGTACCATTCACCTTGAAGGTTGGCCATGTGTAGGGGCGCCACCATCCTGCCGGGCGTAATCCCCTTCTCCGGGCTCCGATAGACCAGAGATAGCCATTTCTGACCAACCAGTCCCCTAACGACCGTCGACCAGGTCTCCATATCGATGGCACGGGTCGGAGGGGTTGTGAAACTGAACTTGTTGAAGATGAGCTCAGGCCGAATGGTGATTTTATCGGGCAGCAGATCGGTGATCTTGCTGAACACCCGCTCAAGTTCGGCCGCAATTGGTGTGCCGCGGTACTGTTCCAGCGCCTTCTCAGCCACCAGGATAGATATCAAATCCCCCTCACTGACGCTGATGGATGGCATGAACCATTGGGTGGTGGTGTAGTAGAAGCCCTTTTTCTCGCGGTCGTAATCAATGGGGGCGTTTAGGCTATCGCGTAGGTAATCAATGTCACGCTGAACTGTCTTCTGGGACACCTCCCAATCTGCCGAGAAGTTGAGGCAATTGGGAAACTGGCCATGTCGGATCCGTTTATCCAATTCAAGCAGGCGGGAGAACTGGGACTTATTTCTTTTCACGATGCTCATCCCTCCATAATTAAATGGTTAGACGGTCAAAAAGTGTCTGCCAAATATTATTTCAGACGGACATCATCTGTACACCATCAGACGGCATACTGTCCAAGGATAAAGAAAGGAAAACGTATGACAGAGCCGAATAACTTGATGGAGCAAAAGTTGAGATGTGTGAGCCTGCTGCTGGATTGCCCGCTCAACCGGAACGCCTTGGGATGTCCTTTCAGCAAGCTACGTCAGGAAGATGTGGTAAATCGAGTCAACTGGGTAATAGGCATGGATACCGCAAGCCTCACAGAGATGCTGGCCCGTCATGAAACTTGCATGGCCCAACCATCAGAACGGGTGCCCCGATGAGAACCATGGACAGAAATGATATTGAAGCACACCAACGACTGGGTCAATGGCTCAAGGGCAAGCGTTTGTCGGCGGGCCTATCCCAGTCTCAACTTGCAGATCTGATTGGCCGGCATAAATCGTTTATCGGGAAGTACGAGGAGGGTCAGCGGCTGGAGATCATGGAATTCATTAGGATAGTCAAAGTCCTGAATGCGGATTTCCTTGATGCGCTCAGTCTGGTGGAGGATGATGGCTAGCCAGGAGATAACTAAGGGGGCGATTTAGGTAGTGAGGATTGCTTCAGCCACCTGGAAACTGAAAAATGCGCAATGGTGACAGGACCCGGTTGACCAAGCGGATTGGAGACTGGATGAGAATGATGCGCATGAATTCCTCGGTGGACATGGCACGGGGTTCATCAAGCCGGCGGCGCAGGAATTGCGAGGCCAGCGTGCCGATGATGATCAGGGCATAGAAGAGACTGTATGGATTCCAACTCCAGCCCGGCAGTAAAACGAAACCATTTCCGAGGTGGCGATTCAATCCGTCCAGCGTAAAGCCCCAGATGATGGGCATCAGACCCATCGTGAGACTGACGGCCACACTGGCGATCGCAAAAAAATGGCTCCTTCCCATCTCAGGAACAATGCCCATCAACAACCTCGTGCAGGAGATGCCAAGAATGGTGTAGCCAGCTGCGGCGACGGGAACAAGCAACAGCAGGATCCAGATGTGGCCAGGCAGCGTTCCCGAGGCGACCAGCATCCAACCCGTCTGGGAAATCAGGATCAGGGCACTTGAGAACGCCATGAGCGGGCGGCTACCAGTTCGGTCAAGGATCGGCCCGGCGACCCGCGAGACCAAGGCACAAACGATGCTGGAATAAGCCGAGAGTCCGAGGATTAGGCTGTTGGACGCATGCAATCCATCCTTCATGAACGGTACCCAGATGACGCCAAGCGCGGAAACGAAAAAGTTAAGACCGACGTTGAAGAGGACGTACTTCAGAAAAGGCGGGAAAAGCAGCATCTCTTTCCAGGGCGGTCGGACGCACTTTTGGCGTGGGAACGCGGGCGACACTTCAGTCTGGACAGCCTTAATATCGGGTATGCGGCGGAGGAACACCAAGCTAATCAGGGCTGAACCGTAGCTGAAGAGAAAGAAGGCGGCAAAGGTGTGGAAGGAGGGGAAGGCGCCAACGCAGACGCTGGACAGCAGCATCGTGCCGGTCAGGGCCAGGTGTGTGCACATCACATCGCGGGCAATGAAAGCGCCGCGAAGGGGTTCGGGAATGATGTGGGTGATCCACGGCATGAGTCCACAGACGGAGATGCCCCTAGTCGCCGCAAAACAGGCCATCATGAACAGTGTCAGGGCGATCCGAAGATTCGGGGAAACTCGGCCAGGCAGCAGGGCGACAATTGCGATGCCCAGGATGAAGATGCTGCGGGACGCCCAACCCCGCACAACAAAGTTTTTATATCCGACTCTTTCAGCGTAATCGGCGGCTGGAATCTGAAGCACTGCGAACAGAGGGGTCATGGCCACGGTGGCCCCCAGGGTGGCCGCCGAGGCGTCCATACTCTTGAGAAACAGGAGCATGGGCATACCCAGAATTAAGGACCAGGACGATGAATTGAAAATCTGAAATAAATAAGCGTTGATCACGCCCCGAGGCATGACCGCCACCCTGGGGGACGGATTCATAAGCCCATTAACCTCCAAACGTTCGGGAAATACAAGACACTTATCGCGGGGCGTGAGGCAGAGGATACAGCATAAATGGTGGACACAAACTTTCCCGGTAGGTCAGACAGTACGGCCACACGAATTCACCAGTATACAAAGGAGGAACGATGAATCGTTACACAGTTCTGCTGCTCCGCCCAGATTATGTGGCCGACGGTTTTGGCGAGGATACGTATTTGGCACACGTCAGGGCTGAGACACCCAAGGCTGCTATCACACTCGCGCAGCAGAAGGTCGCTGGGCTTGATGATATTATGGATTACTATGCACATGCTTGTTCGCATCGTGAGCAAGCTCGCGGGCCTTCTCAACGCTAACTTCACGGGCGTGGTTTAATGCCTCAAGGGCGTGGTCTTTAGTAGTGGCTAGCGATTTCATGAGACTGCATTCATCCTCTACGATCAGGTTTTTAAGCTGTGTATACTTGTCGGACAGGACGGTCCTTAACTCGTCCTTTTTCAGTTTTGCGGCTTCCTCAAGAAGTTTCAGTGCTTCCGATATTTTTTCATTAGTGGCATGTTCCATGATTATTTCCATTCCTTCGGATTTTATAATACAGACAATCGATCAAAGATCGTTTCCAGCAGAGACGCTGCGTCTCCGATGGAAACAGTTCATCAATTTACTTGGTCACAGCTTCTTCGACCGTCATCTCATTCTTCACGTTGCTCACACCCTTGATATCGGAGACCAACTTCGAAACCAATGACTTTTCCGCCGCGTTCTTGGCAATGCGTTGCGCGGGTATTGTCTGCAATGCGGCGTTGTCCGACATATCAAGTTGCAGAATGGGCCTACAGGGACTGTCCGCGGCTGCGATCTCGAATACCAACGTGTATGGGCCGATCGTCAGTCGATCGCCGTCCTTAACTGGCCGCGATTTTTATTATTATTTAACGCATTTCAGTCTTTATTTGATTACCAGTTGGCTTCCGCGTGACCACATAATAGGTCCCATGAAAGCACATAGTCTGATCGAACTGGTGGTGTTCTTTGGCTTACTCATCGGATTGGCCCCTTTGCTGGGGAGGTATATGGCCCGGGTTTTCTCAGGGGAATCCACTTGGCTATCTAAACTTCTTGGGCCTCTTGAAAAAGGGGTCTATCAGACGGGGGGGATTGATTCGGATGAGGACATGCCCTGGAAAAAGTATTTCTGGGCTGTGCTGGTTTTTAATGTCATAGGCCTTGTCGCGCTCTGGAGCCTGATGATGACCCAAGCATGGCTCCCCTTGAATCCCATGAAGATGGGGAACGTGACTTGGGATCTGGCCTTGAACACTGCCATCAGTTTCATCACCAATACCAATTGGCAGGCCTACTCGGGCGAAGTGACTTTAAGTTATTTCACCCAGATGGCGGGTCTCACGGTGCATAACTTCCTGAGCGCGGCTACCGGTATTGCTGTGCTACTGGCCCTGACCCGAGGCTTGCGTCGCGCCTCAATGCAGGCGCTCGGTAATTTCTGGGTGGATGTCACGCGGAGTACCCTTTATATCCTCCTGCCGCTCGCTTTGTGTATGGCCATCATCCTTGTCAGCCAAGGCGTCACACAAACCCTGTCGAAATATGCCGAGGTTCAAACGCTTGAAGGCGCCAGACAAGTCATTCCGCTTGGCCCTGTGGCCTCCCAAGTTGCCATTAAACAACTCGGCACCAATGGCGGCGGGTTCTTCGGGCAAAATAGCGCCCATCCCTTTGAGAATTCCACTCCGCTCACCAATTTTATTGAAGTTTTTGGATTACTGATCGTCTCCGCCTCTCTGGTATTCACCTTTGGGCTCATGATCGGCGACCGGCGTCATGCCTGGTGCATTTTCAGCGTGATGCTGATCCTGCTGGCGGGATCTTTCGTGGTGGCCTGGTGGGCTGAATCGCAAGCGAATCCGGTGACCGCCAACGTGTTACCTCAACTGGAAGGGAAGGAACTGCGTTTCGGGGTCATGAACAGTGTATTGTTTGCGACGGCCACCACCGGCACCTCCTGTGGAGCCGTGAATGCCATGCATGACAGCTTCATGCCTCTGGCAGGGCTGATGCCTCTCTGGAATATGATGCTTGGCTGTATCGCTTTTGGCGGCGTTGGCGCCGGACTCTACGGAATGCTTATGCATGTTCTGATCGCCGTGTTCATTGCCGGCCTGATGGTAGGCCGCACGCCGGAGTACCTGGGCAAGAAAATCCAGGCATGGGAAGCCGCCTGGGCGATTGTGGCGATTCTCCTGCCCAATATCCTCATTCTTTTGGGTTCAGCCCTTGCGGCAAGCATGGCGGCCGGGTTGGTTGGTCCTGCCAATTCAGGGCCGCATGGCCTCAGTGAAATCCTCTATGCTTATTCATCCTGCGCCGCCAACAACGGTAGCGCGTTTGCCGGTCTGAGCGCCAACAGCCTTTTCTACAACCTCACGCTCGGAGCCGCCATGTTTCTTGGCCGGTTCGGATGTATTTTCGCCGTGCTGGCAATTGCGGGAAGCCTGGTTACCAAAAAGACCGTTCCATCCTCGCCGGGCACATTCCCGACCAATGGCCTGACATTCACATTGGTTTTGCTGGGAATCATCGTGATCGTCGGGGCATTGACGTTTTTCCCGGCACTCTGTCTGGGGCCGATGATCGAGCACGGCTTAATGGTGTCCGGGCGGGTATTCTAATAGGAGTCATTTTAAATGAGCACAAAAATTGAAATCAAATATTCCGAACTGGTTCGCCATGCCATGATGGGCGCCTGCCGGAAACTGCATCCCCGCGAGGAGATCAAGAACCCAGTCATGTTTGTCGTCTGGATTGGTGCAATCTTGTCCTCGGCGTTTCTGCTGCACCGGTTCTCAGGCTTTAATCTTCAGATCACCCTCTGGCTCTGGTTCACATGCCTGTTCGCCAACTTCGCCGAGGCCATGGCCGAGGGGCGTGGCAAGGCGCATGCCGACGCGTTGCGCAAAATGCGAATCGCCACCATGGCCCGCCGCATCGACAAGGGCAAGGAAAGCACCGTGATCGCCAACGATTTGCGGATAGATGACTTCTTTGTTTGTGAGGCGGGGGATATCATTCCTGCCGATGGCGAAATTGTGGAAGGCATTGCAACGGTGGATGAATCGGCCATCACCGGTGAATCAGCGCCGGTGATCCGCGAGAGCGGGGGCGACCGCAGCGCCGTCACCGGGGGAACCCGGGTCATTAGTGACCGCATTGTGGTGCGGGTGACGGCCGAGCCCGGCCATTCCTTCCTCGACCGGATGATCGCCATGATCGAAGGTGCGCGGCGGCAGAAAACCCCGAATGAAATTGCACTCAATATCGTGCTAATCAGCCTTACGGTTCTGTTCATTCTGGTGGTTATCACCCTGCCAACCTTTGCGATATTCAATGAACGTGCTGCCGGCCAGTCTGGCGTGGTTCTCACCTCATTACCGGTTTTGCTGGCCTTGATCGTCTGCCTGATTCCCACCACGATAGGCGGCTTGCTCAGCGCCATCGGGATTGCCGGCATTGACCGGCTCATGCGCCGCAATGTGCTGGCGACGAGCGGACGGGCCGTGGAAGCCGCAGGCGATGTGGACGTGCTGCTTCTCGACAAGACCGGAACCATTACCTTGGGAAACCGCATGGCGACAGAACTCATCCCGGCGCCCGGTGTCCGTCCTGAGGAACTCGCCGATGCCGCCCATTTCGCCTCACTTGCCGACGAGACCCCGGAAGGCCGGTCCATTGCCATCCTGGTGAAGGAACAATACGGAATGCGCGGGCGGGAAGTGGCCGAGCCGCACGGCCATTTTGTGCCTTTTACAGCGCAAACCCGGATGAGCGGAATGGATTTTTTCTCTCCGGCATCAGAAGCGCCTCGCCGTATCCGCAAAGGCGCTGCAGAAGCGGTAAGGCAGTTTGTTGAGGCTCAAGGCGGTCTTTACCCGACTGCCGTTGAGGATGCCGTGGCTGATATTGCCCGTGCGGGCGGCACTCCCCTGGTGGTCGCTGCTGACAGCCGTGTGCTGGGCGTCATCCGGCTTAAGGATATCGTCAAGGGGGGCATTCGGGAGCGGTTTGCCCAACTCCGGAAAATGGGTGTGCGAACCATCATGATCACCGGCGATAATCCCTTAACGGCCGCTGCCATCGCTGCTGAGGCCGGCGTGGACGATTTCATTGCGCATGCCAGACCCGAGGATAAATTGGATCGCATCCGCCAGGAACAGGCCGATGGGCGGCTGATCGCCATGATTGGTGATGGCACTAATGATGCGCCCGCTCTCGCCCAGGCTGACGTCGGGGTTGCCATGAACACCGGCACACAGGCGGCGCGGGAAGCCGGGAACATGGTGGATCTGGATAGTAATCCAACCAAGCTGATTGAAGTGGTCGAAATCGGGAAACAGCTCCTCATGACCCGTGGCGCCCTGACCACCTTCAGCATCGCCAATGATGTTGCCAAATACTTTGCCATTTTACCCGCTATGTTCGGACTACTCTATGCGCCCCATCCCGGGGGACACGGCCCACTCGAGAAACTGAACATCATGCACCTGCATTCGCCCGAAAGTGCAATTCTAAGCGCCATCGTATTTAACGCCCTGATCATTGTGGCCTTGATTCCGCTGGCATTGCGAGGAGTGAAGTACGAGGCCATCGGCGCCGCCGCCATACTCCGAAAGAACATGGTGATTTATGGATTTGGTGGCATCCTGATCCCATTTGTTGCCATCAAACTGATCGATATGTTTCTCGTCACCATTCGTTTTGTTAACTGAAAGGAGTCACACCATGACTAAACTGATCGTTCAAGCCTTGAGAATGACACTCATCTTCACTGTACTGACCGGACTGGCCTATCCGTTGCTGGTAACCGGAATTGCCCAGACGTTCTTCCGTAAGCAGGCTGACGGCAGCCTCCAAATCCGCGATGGGAGGATCGTAGGCAGCACACTCCTGGCACAAAAGTTCGAATCGCCGCGCTACTTCTGGCCCCGGCCTTCTGCGTCGGACTTTGGCGCTGTCCCTTCCGGCGCCAGTAATCTGGGACCCACCAGCCAAACACTCCAGTCCAATGTGCTTGTCCGGACAGAGTCCTTCCGGGGCGCGCATGCCTTGAATAAAGACGCCTCCATTCCCGCCGACATGGTCTTTCAATCCGGCAGCGGTCTGGATCCTCACATCAGCCCCGAATCCGCATCACTGCAAATTCATCGTGTCGCCAGTGCCCGGCACATGTCAGACTCCGCGCTGGGAGCCTTAGTCGCGCAATTCACCGAACCGTCTCAGTTCGGGTTCCTAGGCGAGACCCGTGTAAATGTTTTTCTACTCAATATGGCCCTGGATCGGTTATAAGTAATTTACTCACAAGGAGGTAACCCACTATGAAGGTTTCAATCAGACGCCGAACCTCGCTCATACGAATCGGAAAAATCCTCCTTTATACTGCCACCATTATGGGCACGACGAAGCTCACGCTGGAGTGCGCCACTCTTACGAGCGCTTCAACTGCTGCATTCGGCTTCCTCATCGTCGTTCTACTGTCTGCTTTTTTCGGTGATCTTCTCGTAGCCATCACGACCTCTATCGTGGCAACGCTTTGTTTCGATTATTTCTATCTGCCACCGGTAGGAACATTCCACATTTCGGCCTTTTCTGACTGGATTTCACTGGCGGCCTTCCTGCTGGCTTCTGTGATCATTAGTCGTCTTGCCGCACTGGCGGCTGAACATTTAAAAAGAGCAGGGTTGCTCGATGTGACTCTGGTCCAGTTAAATGAATTTGGGGGGTGGCTATTGGCCCTACCACACGACTCGCTAAAACTGTCTGCGATTGCTCAGGAAGCCTTGCGTATTTTTTCACTGGAATACTGTTCCCTCCATGTCTATGCCGAAGGTCAATGGCAGCACTCCACTGGAGTTGCCTCATCTGATTTATCCCGGGAAATTGAAACTCGACTGGAATCCCTTCATGACCATTCTACGGATATATTGGATCTGGCCAACGAGAATATGCTTGGGGTGCGGTACATTCAGCTCAATAAGGGAATGACACCGTTGGCGTTGCTCGCGTTAAAAAGTGGAACGCTCCCTATAGAGGCTATGGAAATCATCGCCTCAATGATTGGCATTAAGTTAATCATGATTGGCGAGGTCACCTCGTAGGCGGATCCATCATGCAGGAGCCATCCAGACGCAATCCCGACGCTCTTCTCGCCGCTATCAAGCAGGAGGATGAGAAACACCGGCGTGGACGACTGACTATTTTCTTCGGCATGTGCGCCGGCGTCGGGAAAACCTACGCGATGCTGAAGATGGCGCATCAGCGGAAGGCCGAGGGTATCGACCTGGTTGTCGCGGTGGTGGAAACCCATCAGCGTGCGGAGACCCTCGCTTTGATGGAAGGGCTGCCGACGGTTCCTCTTCTGTTGGTCGACTACCGGGGGACAGTACTCCAGGAAATGGATTTGGATGCCCTCATCAAACGCCGTCCCACCCTGGCGCTGGTGGATGAACTGGCCCATACCAACGCCCCTACCAGCCGCCATCCCAAACGCTATCAGGATGTTCTGGAATTACTGGATGCGGGAATCGATGTGTATTCAACCCTGAATATCCAGCAC
>Ga0194056_10000073_pt1 | contig 41299 bp, 31 predicted proteins | sample SepL4413m_MetaG_FD_155458 | JGI IMG/M metagenome (GOLD analysis project Ga0194056, IMG submission 155458) | Anoxic zone freshwater microbial communities from boreal shield lake in IISD Experimental Lakes Area, Ontario, Canada - Sep2016-L442-13m | ecosystem: Environmental > Aquatic > Freshwater... | reverse complement strand
GTTGTAGCAGATCGTGGTCACTTAATCTCATGGGGAATAATGTACCGCTTTTTTAACCAACTTTATAGGTTTTTGACGTTGGGGTCTGAATAACTACTTCAATTTTTGATTTTAGATATTCAAATTGTTTGTTTATTCTAGTTTGATGGTCACCAACAACAGTTTCTGCGTTTTTGTCCCATTTATCCTCGTCTACAATGATCCATTCAGTATTTAGTGGGTATTGGGTTTGTACTAATGGGTTCAGGTCTTGCAAAATTATATTTTTATATGTTGAAAGTGCGGTCAGGCAAGCTTGTTTAGTCCAGTGGGGTCAGGTCTTGCAAAATAATATTTTTATGTGTTGATAGTGCGGTCAGGCTAAGGTCGTTTATTCCAGTGGGTGGAACTTCAGTCCCAGAAGGTTCTCCAGTCGCTGGGAAGTGAGCTCTGGGTCGGAGGCCGTAACTCCAAAGAGTAAGTACAGAGGCCAATCGGTCAAGATAGTTGTCGCCGAACAGCCTTGCTGTAATTCTGTGTTTATTTTATTAGAGCAGGCGGTAGTTTCTGTAAGGCATTACCAGCGCCTTCATAAAGAGGTAATCCAAAAATATTATTACTTTCACTATGCGTTGGCTCAGGAAATCGAAAAGAAGATACATCTTTAGCCGCTATAAAAAACAAGCGCCTTCTCTTTTGAGGTGTTCCATAATCAGCTGCCATTAGCTCACAGTGCTTTACTGCATAACCAATTTCTTCAAATGATTTATAAATTTCCTGAACCATGTTGATAGATTTTACTTGCGCAAGGCCATACACATTTTCCAGGACAACAATTTCAGGCTTTAAGTAATCTATGTGATGAATATAGTCCCTATAAAGTGTTCCCAATGGGTCATTAGTGGCTTTTTGCTTGCCAGCAACACTAAAAGGTTGACAGGGTGGACCACCAATAATGATGTCTGGACTTTTACCAAGAGCCATTTTTACTGTTTCAGGGTTAAGCTCTCTAATATCAGCTTTAAGAAAATTCCATTCTGGACGATTAGCATTGATAGTTGCTTCTACCCATGGCTCAATATCAGTTGAAAATTGAGTTTTAAATTTCAATAACTCATTACTTGCTTGTTCAAATCCAAGATCTAATCCACCTGCCCCACAAAAATAGGATGCAATTAATTTTGTACCATTATTATTTTTTTTTATAAAATAGTTAGCTATTTCTTTAGCTATGGCTTTTGCCAGCTTTACAGGTACAGCATTTCCTATCTGTTTTTGGGTTTGTCCAAGCGTGCCTTTAAACTCATAATCAACCGGGAAATCCTGAAGACACGCTGCTTCTCTAGGTGTTAAATATCGGTCATGATCTGGATGAACAAATTTATTAAAAATATATGCAGTAACAGTTAAAGCCGGCTTGTTCATTTCCAGACGTAACAAACGCATATTTGGACCGCCTGTTTTTTTATCACCCGTGCGAATAAAGCTTTCGTGCTGAAGATGCATAGGCAAATCCCCCATTCTTCCACCAGATGGTAAATGTTTTATTCGCTCAAGTACAATTCCTGTATATGTCCTGGTCTCATGATTTGGAACTGCTTTCATACCACTAACTCACGAAGTAATGGGTTTTCTAAAGTAATTATATAATCAAACGCATAATGAAGGTCTTCTCTGAAAATAACTTGTTTATCGTCAAATTTCTTTATATCTTTTTCCAAGCCCCAAAGCATTGGGATAAATGGCAATACATAATCTTCATTATGCCTATAAGCTGGAAGATTTGAAATAATAGCGGTTTTATAGTTTTTCTGATCTTTATGCGCAATTCCTATTTTTAGGGTCTGATAAATTCCTTTTTTTATATCATCCGTTCTATCCATTCCCGCACTGGTTTTGCTATCACTGATGACTTGTTTTGCAGGCCAGCCATGATCGGTTTTAGCCTCTTTTGGTGGACCTCCACAGGCATTGGTTAAAGAATAAATTCTATTGCTTCTATTCTTGGAAATATACGACTCTCTAGCTGACAACCATGTTTGATAAAACTTTTCTACAGAGATGGTGTTTTTGTCATCAATCATATAATCGACAAAAGGTTTAAATGGCCAGTTTTCTGTGCCGATTTTTCCTAATGGGATAAAATTTTTATCGTGAAGATAAAGCGCAGAATCACAAGCTTTCAATTGAGATGATGTGATAGTGATTCTACGATGATGTGCACCATTATCAATTTGATTTATTTTTATAAGGAGCGGATAAGTTATAAGTGGAGCTGATTTAACTTCAGCAAAAATTTTCATGCCATTTTTATGAATAATCATGGCATCAGCAGAGTTTCCGCCACCAATAGCAACAACGCTCTCAAAATTATCGGAAAAATATTGAACAAATTTTAAAATTAATTCACTACTTAATTTTCCTAGTGCACCGGATTGTGGTTTTACTGCCGCCTGATATTGCCATGAGCCATTTTCATAGCATGGTGAACACAAATTAATAAATCCAATATGTGCGTTATAATCACCTATTACGTTATCGCAATGTTCAATTGATTTTTCTAATCCAGCCGCTGCATCAATGTAAGCCATAGACATTACGACATCAAAGAGAAACGCTCGAAAAGAAAGCTCATTTGTTTTTATGGAATTAAGTAACCTGTCTATTTCACATGCCCATGGGTACTCGATAAGTGGTAAGTGACCAATGGTTTTTATACTGTTGTTCGCCAATTTATTCCCTTACTGCATTATATAAATGTTATTTTTTGACTGTAACGTCTTGTATCTAAAGATGTATATTATTTTTTATATGAGGACTACCTGAGTCTGTAAATCCTCGATTCCGTTCCGCAGCATCGAGGCTACAATTGGTAAAAATAAACGGTGGGCAGAAAAGCATTGCCCACCTTGCATAGATCAAGGGTAATTTACCCTTGCAATTTCTCTTTCAGCATTTTATTAACTTCGGCGGGATTGGCTTTGCCCTGCATGGCTTTCATGACTTGGCCGACAAAAAATGCGAATACTTTATCTTTGCCGCTTCGGTATTGTTCAACCTGGCCTAGATTATCGGCAATGATTTTGTCGATAATGGCTTCGATTGCACCGGTGTCGGTGATTTGTTTTAAGCCTTTTTCGGCAATGATTTCATCGGCTGATGACGTGGATTGCCACAGTGCTTCAAAGACTTGTTTGGCGATTTTACCGGATATGGTGTTGTCGCTGATGCGGGTTAACAAGCCCGCCAGACGTTCGTCACTGACCGGTGAATCGGTAATTTCCAAACCGGCTTTGTTAAGTGCCGCAGAAAGGTCACCGGTTATCCAGTTGGCGCAGAGCTTGGCTTCACAGCCTGATTTTTTAGTCACGGCTTCAAAGTAATCAGCCAGTGGACGCGAGGTCGTTAGTATCGACACGCTTTCTTCATCCAGGCTGTATTGGCTTTTAAAACGTTGTTTTTTAGCTTGCGGCAATTCCGGCAAGGCGGCTTTTATTTGCGCTTTAAAGGCTTCGTCAATGATAACCGGCAATAAATCGGGGTCGGGAAAGTAGCGGTAATCATTGGCTTCTTCCTTGCTGCGCATGGAACGGGTTTCATCTTTTACCGAATCATACAATCGGGTTTCCTGGACGACTCTGCCACCGTTTTCTATCAGTTCAATTTGCCGTTCCACTTCGTGGTTAATGGCTTTTTCAACAAATTTAAACGAGTTGATATTTTTAATCTCGGCACGGGTGCCAAATTCTGCCTGGCCTTTGGGGCGCACGGATACGTTGGCGTCACAACGGAACGAGCCTTCCTGCATGTTGCCGTCACAAATGCCCAGATAGCGTACCAGTTCGTGCAATTTGCGCATGTAAGCAACGGCTTCTTTGGCAGAGCGCATATCCGGTTCCGAGACGATTTCCAGCAAGGGCGTACCGGCACGGTTTAAATCGATTCCGGTCAAGCCATGAAAATCTTCATGTAAGGATTTGCCGGCATCTTCTTCCAAATGAGCGCGAGTAACGCCGATGCGTTTGGTGATGCCGTCAACGTCAATATCCAAATGTCCAACACCGACAATAGGATGATCCATTTGGCTGATTTGATAGCCTTTAGGCAAGTCGGGGTAAAAATAATTTTTTCTGGCAAATACCGAATGCGGGGCGATATGTGCCTCGATGGCCATGCCAAAAATGACGGCCATGCGCACGGCTTCTTCATTTAATACCGGCAAAACACCGGGCAAGCCCAAGTCAACGGCGCAGGCTTGGGTGTTGGGTTCCGCGCCATAAGCCGTAGCCGCACCGGAAAAAATTTTTGATTGTGTTGCCAGTTGTGCATGCACTTCCAGGCCGATAACTGTTTCCCATTCCATCACGATATCCTTACTCAAAACCTTTAGGGGTGTGTAAATGCCAATCGGTTACTTGTTGGTACTGATGGGCGATATTTAACAAGCGGTCTTCGGCAAAATAATTGCCGATAATTTGTAAGCCCACGGGCATACCCGCCACAAATCCGGCCGGAACTGACAGGGCAGGGACACCGGCAAGATTGATGGCAATGGTATAAATGTCGGATAAATACATTTCTATCGGATTGCTCATTTTTTCGCCGATGCCAAAAGCGGTGGTTGGCGTGACCGGGCCCATAATGACATCAACTTCCGTTAACGCTTGTTTGAAGTCTTCACTGATTAAGCGGCGGATTTTTTGTGCTTTAAGGTAATAAGCATCGTAATAACCGGTGGATAACGCATAAGTCCCCATAAGAATACGGCGTTTAACTTCTTTGCCAAAGCCTTCGCCGCGAGAGCGGGTATAAAGGTCAGCCAAATCCACCGGATTTTCACAACGATAGCCATAACGCACGCCATCGAAACGTGACAGGTTGGCAGAGCATTCAGCAGGTGCAATCACATAATAAGCAGGAATGGCCAGCTTAAGATTAGGCATGGAGATTTCTTTAATCTCTGCGCCTAATTTACGGTATTCATTAATCGCTGTTTCAAGGGTTGCCGCGACATCGCTGTTTAAACCTTCGCCAAAAAATTCTTTGGGCAAGCCGATTTTTAAACCGGCCAGCGAGTTATTCAGACCTGCACAATAATCAGGTACGGGCAGATCAACACTGGTTGAGTCTTTTTCATCAAACCCGGCCATGGTTTGCAACATAATCGCCGCCTCTTCTGCGCTACGTGCCATGGGGCCGCCCTGATCCAGACTGGAGGCATAGGCAATCATGCCGTAGCGGGATACGCGACCGTAAGTGGGTTTTAATCCGGTAATGCCGCACAAGGCCGCAGGCTGGCGGATAGAGCCGCCGGTATCAGTACCGGTAGCGCAAACGGCCAGTCGCGCTGCGACAGCGGCAGCCGAACCGCCTGATGAACCACCGGGAACGCTATTGATATTCCAGGGGTTTTTAACGGCACCGTAATAACTGGTTTCGTTGGAAGAACCCATGGCAAACTCATCCATATTGAGTTTGCCCAACATGACGGCACCGGCCTGATTAAATTTTTCTACGACGGTAGCGTTATAGGGCGCGGAAAAGTTATCGAGCATTTTAGAACCACAGGTGGTTTTAACATCCAGGGTACAAAAAATATCTTTTTGGGCAATGGGTATGCCGGTTAATAAGTTAGCGGTGCCATTGGCCAAGCGGGTATCGGCGGCTTGGGCATTGTGCAGGGCAACCGCTTCGGTGACGGTAATGTAGGCGTTAAGGTGTTGGTGTTGCCGGATTCGATCTAAAAACGCCTGGGTTAACTCGACGCTTGAAAATTCTTTTGAACGCAAACCCTGGGCTAATTCTATTAATGTTTTAGTGTGCATTATGTGGCGTTCCTGTTACTCAATGACTTTGGGAACCAGATAAAGTCCCGCTTCGACTTGTGGCGCGATAGCCTGAAACTTTTCCCGGTTATCCGCTTCGGTGACCACATCAGCCCGTAACCGTTGCGCCTGATCCATGGGGTGTGCCATAGGCTCGACATTATCGGTATTTAACTCACTCATTTGGGTCATTAAATCCAGGATACCGGACAGGTCTTTCGCGTAAGATTCAACATCTTGGTGGTCAATTCCCAAACGCGCCAAATGCGCAATTTTGTTCACATCATCTGCCGTTAACGACATCTTTGTCTCCCTAATTAAAATTTCAGTGTAACTGTTTACGACAACGCCAGAACTGAAAGTTAGGCGAAAGGCACAAGGTGAAAAAAAACCTGATTTTCAACACGCCCGTTCTTTGCCTTTAGCCTTGCATCTTGTGCCTTTCATCTTTCACCTTTTGCCTTTGCCGCTTATATTACTACAAATAACATACTTATATCTTGCTCAAATACCCTCTTGATTGATAAAGTACCACTATTTTTTATTCTTTAAAGGAAACAGGCAAAGATGTTTAAAAGAATTCGCGGTCTTTTCTCCAACGACCTCTCGATAGACCTGGGAACCGCTAATACATTGATATACATTCCAGGGCAAGGTATTGTGCTTAACGAACCCTCTGTCGTTGCCATTAAAGAAGACAAAATTCGTGGCTCAAAAACTATTGCTGCTGTCGGTGCCGATGCCAAGCAAATGCTGGGGCGTACGCCCGGCAATATTACGGCAATCCGGCCACTTAAAGACGGCGTTATTGCTGATTTTGCAATCACCGAGCGGATGTTACGGTTTTTTATCGAAAAAGTTCACAAGAAAAACCGGTGGTTACGTCCCAGTCCGCGTATTTTGATTTGTGTGCCTTGCGGTTCAACACAAGTCGAGCGCCGCGCTATCCGCGAATCTGCTGCCATGGCGGGGGCTCGCGAGGTTTATTTAATTGAAGAACCCATGTCGGCAGCGATAGGTGCCGGTTTGCCGGTCGAAGAAGCCTGTGGTTCAATGGTGCTGGATATAGGCGGCGGCACTTCTGAAGTGGCGGTAATATCAATCAACGGGATTGTCTATTCAAATTCGGTTCGTATCGGTGGCGACCGTTTTGACGAAGCCATTATCAATTATGTGCGTAGAAACTATGGCACTTTAATTGGTGAAGCCACGGCGGAAAGAATCAAGCTGGAAATTGGCACGGCTTATCCCGGTAATGAGGTTAGGGAAATAGAGATCAGAGGTCGCAATTTGGCTGAAGGCATTCCGCGCAGCTTTTCTTTAAACAGTAATGAAATTCTGGAAGCCCTGCAAGAACCCTTATCCGGTATTGTCGGTGCCGTAAAAGTGGCCTTGGAACAAACCCCGCCCGAATTGGGTTCAGATGTTGCCACCCGGGGTATTTATTTAACCGGCGGCGGCGCATTACTGAAAGATATTGATCGCCTGATAGCGGAAGAAACCGGTCTGCCGGTACATATTGCCGATGATCCCTTGACCTGTGTTGCCAGAGGGGGCGGTATGGTTTTGGAAATGCTGGATAAAAAAGGATTCTCAACTTTTTCGTTAGAATAATCCAACTACATCAGTAGATGTTGGCTTCCATCATAGAACACGGATGACACTGATTACACGGGTTTTAACGGATCTTATTTTAGTCGAAAAAATACTTTAAGTGCTTATGGCGACTCAATCATAAAATTGAGAAGCTTCTCTTATCTGTGTTTATCAGCCAAATCCGTGTTATCCGTGTTCTATTTTTTAACGACCGAGTAGTTTTAGAATAATAAGCCTCTTATGGCTATGCCTAACTTGAGTTGCTGCATCTTTAACTAATACGAGGCACTGCTATAAAACTTTTATTTGCCACCGGCCCCTCAATCAATACCCGACTTCTGGTAGCCGTTATTGCTTCTGTTGTTTTATTGGCAACTGAATATAGCAGTTCAAAATTGATCCCGTTACGTACGACCTTATCTTTTTTTGTTGATCCCTTAAAATATTTGGTCGATTTACCAACCGTTCTGGTTGATCAGGCGGCCGATTCGGTTAGCTCATACCGAACCCTAAAAATGGAAAATGAAAGGCTGCGTGAAGATCAGCTTATTCATCAAACCCGATTACTTAAATTTGAGGCACTGGAAAAAGAAAACATTCGTTTGCGGGCGTTATTGGAAAACTCCTTTAAGCTGGGCGAACAGGTGCTGGTTGCCGAATTGTTGTCCGTTAATATGGCACCTTACGAGCATATTGTCGTCGTCAACAAAGGTACCCGTTTTGGTGTGCATCCCCAGCAACCGGTATTGGACGCAAACGGGGTTGTCGGTCAGGTTTTTCGGGCCTTGCCGTTCACTTCCGAAATTATGCTGATCACTGATCCCAATCATGCGATTCCGGTTCAGGTTAATCGCAACGGTTTATTAACCATTGCCGTGGGTAGCGGCCAGCTAAATCGACTGGTATTGCCTTTCTTGCCCAGTAATGCCGATATTCGTCCGGGTGACTTACTGATAACATCAGGCTTGGGCGGTACTTTTCCTCAAGGTTATCCGGTGGCGGTGGTTGATGAGTTTACCTCGCAACCGAATAAAGCCTTCGCAACCATTACGGCAACCCCAAAAGCCTTGTTGGATCGTAATAGAGAGTTAATGATAGTCTGGAGCAAATCCACACCGGTTCCGCTCATTTCAAAGCCAACAGCAAACGAAGCGGAGACCCGAACTGATGCAGTTAAATAATTACGTGGGATTTTTTAGAATTATCCTGACCCTGATAGGGGCGATGTGTTTAAGAATTGCGCCTTGGCCCGGAGAAATGGCGGCGTTTAATCCGGACTGGGTGCTTTTGGTGCTGGTTTACTGGTCACTTGCCCTGCCTGACCGTGTGGGTATTTTTCATGCCTGGACATTTGGCTTGTTGACCGATGTGTTGACCGGTCGATTATTGGGGCAATATGCGTTGGCTTATTCACTGGTTATCTATATTTGCCTTAAATTGCACAAACGTTTACGTCAATTTCCTTTTCTACAACAGGGCTTGTTTGTCTTTTTCTGCCTGCTATTGTCGCAACTGTTGCTGTTTTTTATAAAAAACCTTCAGCATCCGGCACAACTTCACGCTTCTTTCTGGTTACCCGTTTTTACCGGCACGTTAGCTTGGCCCTTGGTTTATGGCGTACTGAGCTTTATTGGTTTGTCACAACGCATTAAATAGAATACGCTGTAACTTATGTCCACTCTATACACAGTTAAAGACCACTCAGTAGAAAACCGTCTATTTCTTAATCGCATTGTCGCCGCTTTTGTGGTCATTATTCTATTAACATCGGGTTTGATTGTCCGATTGATTTATCTGCAAATTGTCGGTCACGAACATTATTCATCGCTGGCAAAAGACAATAGTATCAAAATCGTTCCTTTAGTGCCTACCCGAGGCATTATTTATGACCGACACGGAAAAGTGCTGGCCGAAAATACGCCGTCTTATAGTTTGGAGCTTATCCCCGAGCAGATCAGTGATCTGGATGAAACCTTGTTACGCCTGCAAAAATTGCTCGATATACCCGATGAAAAAATGGAGCAATATCAAAAATTACGCAAACGCCAAAAACGTTTCGTCAGCACGCCGTTGTTATTAAGCATGAACGATGAAGAGTTGGCAACGTTTGCCGTTGTCCGACCTTATTTTCAGGGTGTCGATATTCATACCCAGTTGGTTAGACACTACCCTTACAGCGATTTGGCGGCGCATGTCATTGGCTATGTGGGGCGTATTAATGAGGCAGAAATTAAGGAGTTGCCTCTGGCTGAATACAGAGGCTCTACGCATGTGGGCAAGCTGGGCATAGAGAGTTCTTATGAAAACGAGCTGCATGGTAAAACCGGTTATGCAGAAATAGAAACCAATGTTCAGGCCCGATTGCTTAATACCCTGCACGAAGTCTCGCCGGATCCCGGCACAAACCTCTATTTAACGCTGGATATTGATTTACAAAAAACCGCCTACGATGCGCTGGGTACTTTTAATGGGGCAGTTGTTGCCATTGATATTAAAACTGGTGGTGTCTTGACCTTCGTCAGTCGTCCGGGTTTTGATCCTAACCCTTTTGTGGTGGGTATTGACAATGAGGCTTATCAGGCACTGCAAGTCTCTGAAAATCAACCGCTCTATAATCGCGCCTTGCGTGGGCTTTATCCACCCGGATCGACCATTAAGCCGTTTATTGCTTTGGCGGGTCTTGAGTATGAAGCCATCAGCCCTCAGCAAAAGCTGTCATGTCCGGGCTATTATCAATTGCCTGGCGTCAGTCACCGCTATCGGGACTGGAAAAAAGGCGGGCATGGTGCCGTGGATTTAAGTCGGGCCATTACCGAATCTTGCGATGTTTATTTTTATCGTCTGGCATCAATACTGGGTATCGACCGCATGCACAGTTTTTTACAAAAAATGGGCTTTGGTGAAAAGTCCGGTATTGACCTGATTGGCGAGAAAGCAGGATTGTTGCCTTCGCGTGAGTGGAAGCAGGATAAAAAAAATCAGGCCTGGTATCCGGGAGAAACGCTGATCACCGGCATTGGTCAGGGCTATCATCAGGTGACCCCTTTACAACTAGCCAGAGCCACGGCAACGTTGGCGAATAAAGGCAAGGTAGTGACGCCTTTTTTGGTCGATAAAATGGTCAGCGCACAAGGAACCCGCCCCGGCCCGACACTCCCGAATGTTACCCTGCCATTAAATCCGGATAATGTTAACAAGGTTATCGAAGGCATGGTCAATGTGGTGCATAGCGAACACGGCACCGCCAAAGGCATTAATACCAATATAGATTATCAAATCGCGGGTAAAACCGGAACTGCGCAGGTTTTGGGTATTAAGCAAAATGCAAAATACAATGAAAATGCGATCGACTTTAAATTTCGTGACCACGCGCTATTTATTGCTTTTGCGCCGGCTGCCGATCCTAAAATTGCCATCGCGGTGGTTGTTGAAAATGGCGGGCATGGTGGCTCAGTCGCAGCGCCGATAGCAGGGCTGGTTATCAAACAATTTTTACAGGAAAACAATGAACACTGAAACCCGTCATGAACAGTTTGAACCGCCTTCAGTGCTTGGGAATGTGCTCAGAAAGTTACACATAGACATCCCCTTGTTTATCGGTTTAGTCCTGACTTCGATGCTTAGTTTTCTGATTCTTTACAGTGCCGGTGGGCAGGATATGGATACGCTGATGCGACAGGCGGGTCGTGTGGGTTTGGCTTTTCTGTTAATGACGATATTGGCGCATATTGATCCTTATCAGTTTAAGCGTTATTCCACCTTATTGTTTGGTTTTGGTATTTTTTTACTGGCCGCTGTTTTAATTATGGGACAGGTCGGTAAAGGCGCACAACGCTGGTTGGATCTGGGGGGCTTTCGGTTTCAGCCATCAGAAATGATTAAAATTACGACACCCATGATGGTCGCGTGGTATTTGGCAGAATACCCGCTACCGCCAAAATCCAGACAGCTGATTATGGCGACTCTTCTTATTGTTATTCCTACCCTTTTAATCGCCAAACAACCTGATCTGGGTACGGCTTTACTGGTTGCAAGTTCGGGGGCGGGGGTGCTGTTTTTTGCCGGTCTTTCCTGGCGTTTAATGTTGGTCATCAGCGTTGCACTGGCTTCGTTAACCCCGCTTATTTGGCATTTTATGCACGGTTATCAACGCGATCGGGTGCTTACTTTTTTAAACCCTGAAACCGATCCGCTGGGTAGGGGCTATCATATTATTCAGTCAAAAATAGCGATTGGCTCGGGCGGTATTTACGGTAAAGGCTGGCTGGGCAGTACGCAATCAGAATTGGATTTTTTGCCGGAAAGCTCTACCGATTTTATTTTTGCCGTATTTGCGGAAGAATTTGGCTTGTTCGGTTGCCTGGGATTGTTGATTTTATATCTGTTAATTATCGCTCGCTGTTTGTATATCGCGTCCCAGGCTCAGGATACTTACAGTCGGCTCTTGGCAAGCAGTCTGGCGTTTACGTTTTTTGTCTATGTTTTTGTCAATATCGGCATGGTTATCGGTATTCTTCCTGTAGTCGGCGTTCCCTTGCCTTTAATCAGTTACGGTGGCACCTCCATTGTTACCCTGCTGGCCGGGTTTGGCATTTTAATGTCAATACACACGCATAAAAAATTTAGGTAAGGGTAATGCAGGTTAAAGGTTTAAGGTTCAAGGTTCAAGGGTTAAGGTTCAAGGTTCAAGGTTCAAGGGTTAAGGTTCAAGGTTCAAAACTAAAGGCGCAAAAGTATCCTCCGATGTTTGGGTTAAAAAACCTGACTTGTATTCTGTGCTTTTCACTGATTTCATGTACCGGCAACATCAAGGATACGAAGTTAGTCGATACGTTTATCAACAAAATGGTGACTACGCATCAGTTCGATGAAGCCAAACTTAACGATTTGTTCCAGTCCGCTGAAATAAAAGAAGATATTCTAAAAAAGATTTCGAAGCCCGCCGAAGGCATGCCTTGGTATAAATATCGCAAAATATTTATGACCGAGGCGCGTATCGATGGCGGTGTAAAGTTTTGGCGGGAAAATGAATCCGCATTGAGCGCAGTGGAACAAAAAACCGGGGTTCCGGCAGAAATTATTGTCGCCATCCTGGGCGTTGAGACCTTTTACGGGCAAAAAACCGGCAATTATCGGGTCATTGATGCGCTATCAACCTTGGGTTTTGCCTACCCGCCCCGCAGTCCATTCTTTCTGGGTGAGCTGGAAAACTACTTGTTACTGTGCCGGGATGAGCATATTAATCCTCTGGAACCCGTTGGTTCTTATGCGGGCGCAATGGGAACGCCACAATTTATGCCGAGCAGTTTTAGGGCGTACGCTGTTGATTTTAATGGGGATAATTATCGGGACATCTGGCATAACAACGGTGACGTTATTGCCAGTGTAGCCAATTATTTTGTCAAGCATCAGTGGCAGACGGGGCAAGCCATCGTGATTCCGGTGAGTGCGACAGGTGACGCCTATAAAACGGCATTAAGCAGTGAACTTAAGCCGGACTTAAGCTTAGCCAAGTTAGAATCACTTAACTTAACAATATCGAGGACACTCCCTTTAAATACTAAAGTAAAGCTGCTTGCTTTTGAACAGGAGCCATTAGGGCAAAAACCGGGCGAAGAACTCTGGGCGGGATTAGACAATTTTTATGTCATTACCCGATACAACCACAGTCCTTTATATGCCATGGCTGTTTATCAGTTAAGCCAATCTATTTTAAATAAAAAGGCAAAATTCCATGACAAAACTATTATTAGCAATTTTAATGACGACCCTGTTCGGGTGTTCTACAGAACAAATTAAAACGACTAATACGGCTTTTCAGCCCCCGATTATAATAAACCAAGCACCTCACGCATTAGCCAGTCAACAAATCAGGCAGCATTCAATACTGCGAACGAACACGCATAACGAGCCTGCCGAGCTTGCCCAACAAGAAAGCCTGTTTCCACGTATTGCCCATTATATAAAACAGGGTGTGGCTTCATGGTATGGCCCCGGATTTCATGGCAAAAAAACAGCGACCGGCGAAATATTTGATATGTACGCCATGACAGCTGCACATAAAACATTGCCGATTCCCTCTTACGCCCAGATAACCAATCTGGAAAATCATCGCAGCATTATTGTTAGAATAAATGACAGAGGGCCTTTTGTTGGCAACAGAGAGTTGGATTTGTCCTACGCCGCTGCAAAAAATCTGGATATGCAACAAGACGGCACCGGTGCCATAGAAATCAAGGCCATATCGCCCAGTCAGGCGTTACCCCAATTACAACAACTTGCTGCCACACAAGAACAACACGTCTATTTGCAGGTGGGTAGTTTTGGCAGTGAAAAAAAGGCGCTTAACTTAAAAAATAAAATTGCCGCCAATAATTTGCCTGAGCCGAATATTCGCTCATCGACCTACAAAAAATCCACTCTTTATAAAGTTCAAATCGGACCGGTAAATTCAACGGCTTCTGCCAATCAACTGAATGAACAGTTGGCAAGAATGGGCATAACCGATACACAATTTGTTACTGAATCCAAACAATCTGACAGTTCACGTGCTACAATGTAAGGAAATTCTGTTTTACTGTCGATTTTAAAGAGCTATGAACCCTTTTAAAAAATTTACCCTCTTTTTATTTTTTGGCCTACTGGTTACGCTCTTTCAGGCAAACGCAGAAAACGCTGAAATTGCAACCCCGCCCGCACCCAACATCGCCGCCACTGCTTATATTTTACAGGACTATCATACCGGTAAAGTATTGGCAGAAAACAACGCCGACGCCAAGCTCGCTCCCGCCAGTCTGACCAAGATAATGACGGTTTATGTGGTGTTTAGAGAGCTTGCCAATGGCCACTTACACCTCGAAGATTCAGCCACTATCAGTGAAAAAGCCTGGAAAACATCCGGCTCACGCATGTTTGTTGAGCTGGGTAATAAGGTTAAGGTTGAAGATCTGCTAAAAGGCGTCATTATTCAATCCGGCAATGATGCCAGTGTCGCTTTGGCTGAACATGTTGCCGGCAGTGAAGAGATCTTTGCGGACATGATGAATCAGCATGCTGCCCGACTCGGAATGACTCATAGTCATTTCAAAAACAGTGATGGCTTGCCAATGGATGATCATTACACCAGCGCACGCGATTTGGCTATGCTTACGTCGGCTTTAATCAAGGAATTTCCTGATTACTATCGCTGGTTTTCGCAACAAGAATTTACCTTCAATCAAATTACCCAGCATAATCGTAACCCCTTGCTGTCACGCGACGAGTCGGTTGACGGCGTTAAAACCGGATTTACTGATGATGCCGGTTACTGCCTGGTTGCTTCGGCGATAAGAGAAGACATGCGGTTAATTTCTGTCGTATTGGGCGCAAAAAGTGCCAATGCCAGAGCCAACGAAAATCAAACACTGCTTAACTATGGTTTCCGGTTTTTTGAATCACATCGTCTGTATGAAGGGAAAAAACCTTTAAATGAAGCCAGAATCTGGAAAGGCGAAAGCAAAACCATACCGTTAGGTTTGGCCGAAGATATTTATGCAACCATACCTCGCCGCCAATACAAAGATCTTAAAGCGGCTATTGTTGTTGATAAAAAAATTACTGCACCGGTTGTCGAAGGTGCCAAGCTTGGATCAGTCAAAGTAACGCTTAATGACGTTGTTATTGTCGACAAAGATTTGATCGCTCTCAATGCGGTGGCTGAAGGCAATATTTTTCAGAGACTTTCTGATAGCGTTATGATGATGATGGAGAAATCTGAAGATGGAAAATAAAATAGTCTATTTAAACGGCGAATATCTACCGCTTAATGAGGCGAAAGTTTCAGTGCTGGATCGCGGATTTTTATTTGGTGACGGTATTTATGAAGTCATTCCGTCTTATTCCGGGCACTTATTTCATTTTCAAGACCATTTACAGCGCCTGGAAAATAGCTTGGCAGGTATTCGTTTGGCTAATCCGCACACCCGTGAGCAATGGCAGGACATATTGACCCCCTTGCTGGATGCAAAGATTGATCAGTATATTTATCTACAGATCACCCGTGGCACTGCCCCCAAAAGAGATCACGCTTTTCCTGACAATACGCCCGCCACGGTTTTTGCCATGTGCTCGGCTATCGTGCCTTTTGCCGGATTAAATCAAGGCGTAAAAGCGGTCAGCATGGATGATACCCGTTGGAAATTTTGCAATATAAAAGCCATCACGCTATTGGGCAATATTCTGCACAGGCAGGAAGCCATAGACCAAGGCTGCGCCGAAGCCATTTTGATAAAAGACGGTTATGTGATTGAAGGTGCGGCCAGTAATGTTTTTGCAGTGATAGATGGTGTTTTGTGTACCCCACCTAAAGGCAACGACATTTTACCCGGCATTACCCGTGATGTCATTTTGGAGCTTGCACGAAAAAACAACATCCCTTGCAGTGAAGATAAAATCCCCTTTACTGCGCTACAAACTGCCAGCGAAATTTGGGTAACCAGTTCTACGCGTGAAATTATTCCCGTTGTTGAGCTTGATTCCAAAACTGTATCAGACGGAAAACCTGGCCCGGTATGGCATGCCATGCAGCAGATTTTTCAAGCTTACAAACAAGCGCTGATTATGAGCGAACAAACCTTTTTCGAATTTCCTTGCCAATTTCCCGTTAAAGCCATGGGCAAATCCGACATGAAACTGGATTTGTTGGTGATAGAAATTGTGCGTCGTCATGCGCCTGATGTTAAAGCGGATGCCGTCACTACGCGCCCCAGCAAAGACGGTAATTTTATTGCCATAACCGTCGTCATAGAAGCCTCCAGCAAGAAACAACTGGATGCCATTTATCAGGATCTAACCGATCATCCTCATGTTTTGATGGCTTTGTAAGGCATCCCTTGGTGGTTGTCCTTCCAACAATCGACCCGTTTAGGAATGCGCATAAAATAACTCAGGCATCTTGCTCCCTCTCCCTTCGGGAGAGGGCTGGGGTGAGGGAATATAAAGGGACAAGTTATTTCATGCACGTTCCTTGGCATCAATATTTGAACAAATATAAACGCGCTTAATGTTAACGATACGTAACTTGGGATTGCAGGATTATGAAACCAGCTGGCAGGCTATGCAATGCTTCACCCAAGAACGCAACTCAGAAACCTCTGACGAAATCTGGATAGTCGAACACAGCCCCGTTTATACCTTGGGGTTAAGCGGCAAGCGTGAGCATTTATTAAATACCGGCAACATTCCGGTGATTAATTCCGACCGGGGCGGACAAGTCACTTATCATGGCCCAGGGCAAGTAGTCATTTATACCTTACTGGATATTAAACGTCTCAATCTGGGCGTACGCCAACTGGTTACCCTTCTGGAACAAGCAATGATTAACACTTTGGCGAGCCATGGCATTAGTGCTGTTTCCAAAGCGGATGCGCCAGGTGTTTATGTCAATGACAAAAAAATCGGCTCTATCGGTTTACGGATTAAAAAAAATTGTAGTTACCATGGGCTCAGTCTTAATAACGACATGGACTTGCGTCCTTTCGACCATATTAATACTTGCGGTTATGCAGATCTTAAAGTCACGCAACTGTCTGATTTGGGTGTGATTATTAGCTCCACGCAACTGGCAAACTCTGTTATTCAGGCTATCACTACGGCATTATAAACATGACTAATCAAGCACCTTCACGATCAACGCCTGAATCTCACGAGCGTAGCGCTAAAAAACTGGCGCGTATCCCCATAAAAGTTGAAGTGTCCGACACGGTTTTACGCAAACCTGAATGGATACGGGTAAAACTTTCCGCCAGTGACGAGATTACAAAAATCAAAGACTTGTTGCGTGAGCATAAATTGCATACGGTTTGTGAAGAAGCGGCCTGCCCAAACTTGTCTGAGTGTTTTCAGCACGGCACAGCTACCTTCATGATCATGGGCGATTTGTGTACCCGCCGTTGTCCTTTTTGTGATGTGGCGCATGGAAAACCGCTGGCACTGGATAAAGACGAGCCGCAAAATCTGGCCGATGCCATACAGGCAATGGCCTTAAAATATGTGGTGATCACCTCGGTGGATCGGGATGATTTAAGAGACGGTGGTGCCGCGCATTTTGCCGAATGTATAAAAAAAATTCGCGAGCAAACACCGTCTACAAAAATTGAAATTTTGGTTCCGGATTTCCGTGGTCGTATTGATAAAGCCATAGATATTCTGATTAAAGAACCCTGTGACGTGTTTAACCATAATCTGGAAACCGTTCCAAGGCTTTATAAACAAGTCCGTCCGGGTGCAGATTATCTGGGTTCTTTGGAGTTGTTGGGCAAATATGGTCAAGCACAAACTCAAACACCTACCAAATCAGGGCTCATGCTGGGGGTCGGCGAAGAGCAGGAAGAAGTTCACCAGGTTATGAGAGATTTATTGGCGCATGGCTGTTCAATGCTGACACTGGGCCAATATTTACAACCCACCAAGGCACATTTACCGGTCAAAAGTTATATCACCCCGCAACAATTTGATGACTATGGTGCTTTTGCAAAGCAACTGGGTTTTAAGCAAGTCGCCAGTGCGCCCATGGTCAGATCTTCTTACCATGCCGATCTTCAGGCTAAAGCGGTTATCTAAACGAATATCCCCCAGTATCCTTCTAGTTCCCACGCTCCCGCGTGGGAATTCATTCAGCAACGCTCCAGCGTTGCGTGACGCGGTAGCGTCACTTCCCGCGACGGAGCGTGGGAACGATAGGGCGGGGGGTGTTTTTTGCGAGTTGCCTTAGTGAAAGCTATAGGCACTGGTAATTCTCAAAAATAGATACACGTTGTCCACAAGTCAATTTCACATTTTCTAATCAAGCTTCCTCGCAATTCAACAAATCCCGATCAAAAATAATCAACGCCATTCAACGCAATCAGCAAGTTCTTGTTGATAATCTTGAAAGGTTCAAACTGCCCCATCTTAAGTTGGTAGCAATAAATTTTACCTTAATTCATGATCGGTTTTTTTTGTTGGTTAGAATGGCAACTCCATGATTTTCAATATCTATATGTATAAAATTGTATATACATAGTCAATGTTTTATATAAATATAATTGCTAATTTACTAATTATTTCGTATTTTTTACTATATCAACCTTGAATTTCCTATCTAAGAAACTAGACTTGTAAGTGATTACGTACAGGCCACTAATTATCAACAACTTACCCTCATTTTTATCTGTAAGTTGTTGATTGTTTAATGGGTTACGTTTCATCCGCTTGTAATTCTGACTACTAATTGATAACGGAAATTTAAAATGAAAGCAAATACAAAAGAAATGCAAGTGGTCTCTTCAGTATCGCAATCTGTAAACTGGAAGCTTCGTGCCGCGATTGGTTTAGCTTTAGGCGTAGCGTTGGCTCCACAGGGAGCTAATGCTACAACATATACCTGGAATGGCGGGAACAACAATTCTAGTTGGACATCAAAAAATAACTGGTCTGGAACTGCTGCGATATCTGGCACAGCTACAGATTTGATATTTGAAAATGCTCCCGATACCGGACTGACTCCGATTAATGTCCCTAACAACTTTACTCTGAACAGCATCCTTTTCGATGCAGCTAACGTTAATACGAGTTCTTATACCATTGGAACCAGCGCCAAAACCTTTACTATGGGTGCAGGCGGCGTGGTGAACAATGATAATATTGCCCAGAATTTAGGTGCAAAATTTATTCTTTCTACATCCACTACTTTTAATGCTGCAAACAGTGACTTGAATTTTACCGGTGCAATTGACCTTAATAATGCTACGTCAGGTTCAAGCACAAATATACTAACACTCGATGGTGCCAATAATATTACGCTTTCAGGAGTCATTAGTAATTCAGGTAGCACCAACAACGATAGCATGGTGACAAAACAAGGTTCAGGTATAACAACGCTGAGTGGCAAAAATACTTACACCGGCGCTACCGACATCGATGACGGCACTCTGGTTTTGGGAGCAAACGAGCGTCTGGCTAATGCGGGTACTATTAATGTCAACGGCGGTACCTTCGATGTCAATGCAAAGAAGGAAACTATCGCCAATCTTAACTTGAACAGCGGCGCTATTAACGGTGGAGGAACTTTGATAGTGACTTCAGACTATAATAACGCAAATTTCGGTACAGGAAACAGCTTCAATAAAACTGCCGGAGTCACCGATACGGTTATCAATTCATCTGCCTTTAACGCAGGCAGTCAGCAAACGCTGACTGCTGGTACCAGCACTGCTACCAGCGGCACTGGCTGGATTCTTTTTGGTAATGTGCATGTAGGCGACATTTCCACGCAAACTTACACGATTGGCAACGGTGCCAACAGCGGTTCAAGATTGCTTGGAGCGGTGCAGGATGATGGCGCACTTGATACCCGTTTGAGTGGTACAGGTATAGTAGCCGGTGGCTACAATTGGGGGCCGGTTGCTGCGGGTGGTTATACCGATGTAAAAAATGTGACATTTAACGCCAGCACCGCAGGAGCCCTGGATGAGACATTAACTGTTGTAAACAATTTTGGCAATACTAACACCCAAAATTTGGTTATTAGCGGCGCGGCCTATCGTTTGGCAAGTGGCTCAACAACGGGGACTGTTGGTTTTGGAGCCTCGCATGTCGGGGATTCGGTTAGTCAAACTTTAACAGTCAGCAATACAGAGACCGCTGACGGTTACTCTGAAAAACTGGATGCCAGCTTTGGCACTGCAACCGGAGCCATTACCAGTAGTGGTGTCGCTAGCCTGATTGCCGCCGGTAGTAGTAACAGCAGCACCATGTCGGTAGGGATCGATACCGCTACTGCCGGTGCCAAGTCGGGTAATGTTGATGTCAACTTCAACTCAAACGGTACGGGAACCAGTGGCTTGGCGACTATCAGTAATCGTAGCCAGAATGTTTCTGTTTCCGGTGACGTTTACAACTACGCCAACATCGGATTACAACACGTTAGTGGGGGAAGTACATGGGATAGCGGTAGCTTGACTTTGGATTTTGGAACCTTTATTCAAGGTAGCGGCACCCAAACGTCCATTTTCAGTCTTGCCAATAATGGTGGCTTAAATTCCCTCTATACTGACCTTCTTGATGGTAACTACACTTTCAAATTGGGTTCGACTTTCAGCAGCAACGTGAGCAACTTCACGAATCTGGCAGTTGGTTCTTCATTGACCAATCTGGACTTTTTGTTTGATACCAGTGTTGTCGGTATTCACGGAGGCAGTGTATTACTGGCATCCAATGGACATAATGCCAGTGGTTACACTGGTGCTCTTGACGCAATGACCATTAACTTTACAGGTACTGTATCGGCAGTACCTGTACCGGCTGCTGTGTGGTTATTCCTGACTGGTATGACAGGTCTGTTGGGCTTGAGTCGTCGTAACAAGGTAATCTAGTATTTTGGTAACTGCTTATTAAGTATAGTTTACAGGTACTGTATCGGCAGTACCTGTACCTGTGTGGTTATTCCTGACGGGTATGACAGGTCTTTTGGGCTTGAGTCACCGTAACAAAGTAATCCAGTATTTTGGTAACCGCTTATCAAGTATAGGTAACAATAATAGATCTTTCAGATTTTTAAGGCTGAAAGATCTAAATTCCTTGTCTTGGCTATCGCTATTACCACTCGTTACATGATTAACCCTTGATGGTTGCTTGCAAAATAGCAAGCTTGTTCAGAAAAAATAATTATCTAATCCTCTATTTCTATTGGACAATTAAGTCTAAAAATGGAAACATCCTTTAAGTGCTTTGATTTTAAAAAAGCGATTTATCCACGAAAAGCTCAAAAGCCAAGAATAAAAGCAGTTTACTTTATGGCATAGCCCTTCATTCTTTCAACAACGATTTTTAGCATCGACTGTGTGTTATTCTTAGTCACTCATAAAACCAGTGGCAGAAATTAGTGCAGCTAACAGAAACAGACAATCAAGCCTATTTTGATAAAAACAAAGCCAGAGAGAAAGTCTGTGCCCATTGGTTAAAAGAACAAAGCAAAGGCGTCCGTAAACCCATAACACTTGCCGCTAGTGTCGCCATTATTAACGGCTTGGGTGTCATTGTCCAATCAGCGCTGCTGGCTTTTTTATTGCAAGCCATCATTATTGACAAGCTGCCGTGGGCATCTTTAATGACACCTTTTTTAGTGCTGGCAGGTGTTTTTATCCTGCGCAGTTTGTGTGTTTACGGACATCAAGTTTTAGGCTTTGAAGCGGGCGCAAAAGTCAGGGCGTCAATAAGACAGCAATTGTTGGCGACGTTTTTAACGCTGGGCCCCGCCGAAATAAAGCAACGTCAAAGTGGTGAATTGGCAGCCATTACCTTGGAACAGGTTGATGCACTGGAAAATTATTTTTCGCGCTATTTGCCACAACAAATAATAGTCGGCATATTACCGGTACTCATGATTCTGGTGGTCATGCCCATCAACTGGGTCGTCGGCTTGATATTTTTATTAACCGGGCCGCTGGTGCCGATTTTTATGGCTTTGGTCGGTATGGGCGCGGCCTCTGCCAATCGCAGCCAGTTTTTGGCGATGGCAAGAATGAGCGGTTATTTTCTGGATCGTTTGCAAGGATTGCCGACACTTAAACTGTTTGGTCAGGCTGCCCAAGAGTTAAATACCATCAATCAAATCGCGGATGGGTTTCGGGAAAAAACCATGGCCGTGCTGCGCATTGCGTTTTTATCATCGGCTATTTTGGAGTTTTTTAGTGCGGTTGCTGTCGCTTTGGTGGCCGTGTATGTAGGATTAGGTTTATTGGGACAGATTCACTTTGGCCCGGCTGAACAGATCAGTTTTAGGGAAGCATTGTTCGTGTTGCTGCTGGCTCCTGAGTTTTTTATGCCGCTTCGGCAATTAGCGATTAATTATCATGACCGCGCCGCAGCGCTGGGGGCGGCTGACGCGATTCTTGCCATACTGGAAAAAAACACCGATACACCGGATACCCACAGTGCTGGCGAGAGCCATCCTGACCCATGTAGTGTTATTGCATTTAATAAGGTCAGTAAATCTTATGGCGATCGGCAGGTTTTAACCGACATCAATCTGCACATTGCCGCCGGTGAAAAAATTGCTTTGGTCGGTGAATCCGGTGCCGGAAAAACCACTCTTTTAAATCTGTTACTGGGTTTTGAGACGGTAACAGCAGGTCAGGTATGGCTTAATGGCTTACCGGTTAATCGTGAATCCGCAGCAAAAACTATCGCTTGGGTGGGACAAAACGCCTACATTTTTCATGGCAGCATAAAAGACAATATTGCCCTGGCTGATCCCGATGCATCTGAACAACGCATTATTAATGCAGCACAAGCCGCTGGTGTCACTGAATTCAGTGCACAGTTGTCCGAAGGGCTGCTAACCCAAATTGGTGAGCGGGGCTATGGTTTATCGGGCGGGCAGGTGCAAAGAATCGCATTGGCCAGAGCCTTTTTAAAAAATGCCGACATTATCTTGCTGGATGAGCCGACTGCCAATCTTGATGCCACCAATAAAACGGCGCTATTGGCGGTCATTGATCAATTATTTGCGGATAAAACCCTGATTATCGCTACCCATGATCCTGTAGTCATTAACAGAATGGCAAGGCGGATAACCTTACAGCAAGGACAGTTGGTGTTATGAAAGACTTGTGGTTTTTTCTGAAATTATTCAAACCCCATAGCGGCTGGTTGCTGGGTGGAATCATCTTGTCATTGCTGACGGCTTTTGCGTCTATCGCGTTATTGACGCTGTCAGGCTGGTTTATCAGCGCTTCTGCTTTAGCGGGATTAGTCGTTATTGATGGCAACGCACTGGCCTTTAATTTTATGCTGCCTGCCGCGCAAATACGCGCCTTGGCGATTATCCGGACGGTGGGTCGTTATGGTGAGCGTTTGGTGACTCATGAAGCGACTTTTCGCGTATTGGCCGGCATTCGTAGCTGGTTTTTTCAACAGCTGATTCCCTTGGTTCCTGGGCGTTTGTCAGTCATGCGCAGCGGTGACTTATTATCACGCATGACGGCGGATATTGATGCGTTGGATGCCCTGTATTTGCGCTTGCTCGCACCTGCCGTTGTGGCAACTATTGGCGTGACGGCCGTTACCATTTTTTTGGCTTTTTATGCACCCGTTATCAGTTTGGCTACCGGTCTTATGTTACTGGTTGCCTCGGTTGTGGTGCCGTGGATTTTTAATCGTTTGGGTCAAAGCGGAGCCGAACAAATAGTCGTCTTGGCGGCCAATTTCCGGATTCGACAAGTTGATATGATGCAGGGTTTTGCGGATTTAATCGCCAATCAGGCTTATGGGCGCTTTAGCCATTTTCTGGAGCAGTTTTCTGAGTTGATGCTTAATACCCAGCGGCAAAATAATCGTTTATCGGCGATTTCTTCAGCCATCACTTTTTTGTTGGCGCAGATAACCGTATTATTGGCCTTGGTGCTTGCCGCCATTTTATTTAAAGCCGGCTTGTTATCAGGAACCAATTTGGCGTTGCTTGTTTTTTGTGTACTTGCGGCTTTTGAATTAGTGACACCCTTGCCGGTAGCCCTGCAAATGCTGGCAAAAATCCAAAAAGCGGCGCGGCGTATCAGACAGGTGACAGAAATGTCGCCAACAACACCGCAGCACATTCAGACCGTAGCCTTGCCGGAACGTTATGATTTGCAGTTAACTGAGGTCAGCTTTCGTTATCCTGACCAGCAAAATTGGGTGTTAAAAAACATCAATCTGGCTATTCCACAGGGCAGTAAAATTGCCATTGTCGGTGTTAGCGGCTCAGGTAAAACCACTTTATTACAGTTGATCATGCGCTATTATGATCCCGACCAAGGCCGTGTTTTATTGGCCGAACATGATTTAAAACAACTGGATACTGATCAATTAATGACCTGTTTTGGCGTATTGTCCCAGCGCAGTCAATTGTTTGCCGCCAGCATTAAACAAAACCTGTTAATTGCCAAACCCAACGCCTCGGCAATCGAACTGGATGCCGCCATACAAGCCGCAGGACTGGAGAAATTTATCAGCTACTTGCCGGAAGGTCTTGATACCTGGGTCGGTGAAAGTGGCGTCAAAGTATCGGGAGGCGAAGCACGACGTATCGCCTTGGCACGGCTGTATCTTAAAAATGCACCGATATTAATTCTGGATGAACCCACCGAAGGTCTGGACAGTGATACCGAACGGGATGTTTTTAATGCACTGGCAAATTTTGCGCGAGATAAAACCGTCATCATGGTGACGCATCGTGAGGCCGGTTTGGGGTTGGTTGATGTGATCTATGGAATGGAGCAGGGCGTTTTGCGTGTCGTGTAATTTCACTAATCAAATCTCCTCGAGGTTGGGACGGGGTTAAAAACCTCGTCCCTCGTGGTTACAACCCACTAGTCTACCCAACTTTAGTCAAATATATAAACATCGCAAAAATGGCGATACCCATTACCAACATTGCAAAAATAGCCATCATAACTCCCCAATTTCTTTTGTTTTTTGCTTTATTTTAGTGATAACTAAAAAGCCGGCAAAAATAAATAAAATCATGAAAAACAAGCATATCCATAATTTATCTCTGCTAGCACCCACAACTTAATTCTACCACCAAATAATTTGTTTCTCTCAGCAAAGTTTTCTTTTCCGCTGTTTCCCCAGGTGCCAGCTTTCCGAGACTGTCACTACAAGTATATTTTTTGGTAGCCGATTTCGTGGGAGCGACGCTATCATCGCGATTTGGAAATTATGATGGGTTTCGGCTATTGCCTCTACCCATACTACGCGCTGCGATTTTGAAATCACCCCCAAATCTTTTGGCAAAGTGGAGATTGGTAGGGGCAGAAAATTTTCTGCCCTGATAACACGCAGTATAACAGCGGGCTGCTTATCTTCTGCCCCTACGGCATTTGGAACCCCTGCAAACACCTAATAGCGCAATTCTGATGGCAATATCAAGGAAAACCCGTAGGGGTAGAAAATTTTCTACCCCCTATCTCAGTTAGTATCGGGGTTAACACGGATGCTTATATCTTTTGACTTAAAGGCAATGTGAAATTCATCCAGGTTTATATTTTCCAGTTGGCCAAGTGCGTCTTTTAATTGGGCGTTCATTAGGGTAATGGTTTCAGCATCTGCTTTTACTAATGTCCAATAATATAATTCTCCGTTTATTTCCTCAAGGGCGTACTCAGTCAAGCCAGTATTATTATTTAAGTTAATGGTTTCTAGTATAGAAGCGATTGCGGGATAGATGTTGAAAGGTAACGGTGCCTTCATGACGATAGTGTTAACATCATCAAAGTATTGCTGAATGTCTGGAGAAAAGCTGGTTACGCCTTTAGCTTTAAGCATGTCTTCGCAAGCTTGTATTTTTTCATATTCTCCGGCATTAATCGCTATCATCAAGTAAATAGGGATAGCCATTGCAGGGTCGGGTAATAAATTCATCGCTTTATTAATCAAACGAAAAGACTCAGCATTATGTCCAAGCGTCTTCATAGAGACTGCGTGATTAATATTTAAAATCGGGTCCTTCCCCAGTTGAAGTGATAGGGTATGTTGTTTGACGCATTCATTAACATCCCCTTCTACTGAAGCAATTAAACCTAATGCCATTGCCGCTAAAGACGGATTAATTTTTATCAGGCTTTTAGCGTCATTTTTCATGCGCTGTGATGTCAGGTCATCCGGTTTAGTTTGAGATAATGCATACTTCTCAATTTTTTCGATAATGTTATTTAAAACGGTAGTGGGGTCTGTAGACATTTACGGATTCTCCAGGCTAATTAAGTTAGGTTCTGTGGATAGTCTAATGACTCGGAACTTATGCGTTGGTGGGTCTAATGTCGTTAATCACTTTATAGATTTCTTCTATTTGCATTGCCGGACTTTCCCTTTCTGTTCTATAGCCGGCGTGAAAGTGATCTAAATTAAAAGGGGTTAATAAAGCCAGGCCATTCGCTAGTTGCTCATTCATTAAGGTAAGCGTATTTTCATCAGTTGTTATTTCTAACCAAAAAAATAGATGATCTCCAATTAATTCAACTAAAGTACCGGGATAGTTGATGTGATGGTTTTTTTGTAGTGAATTAAAGAGAAAGGCTATTAAAGGAAATACATTAATGTCTATGTTTGACTTTAATATCAAGCTACTAAAATAAACCCTTACAAGTATCTCAGTCGGAATATTTGCTTTAATACGAATTAATTCATCATAATAAATTTTAACTTCTTGATGATGGCCGGTGTCAAAAGCCAACGCTATTTCGGAGTTAATTAAGCCAATGGGGTCGGGCATTAGTTTCATTATGCTTTGCATTAATCGATAAGATTCTGCGTGCTTGCCTAATGTTCGCATCGATATGGCGCGGTAACAGACGTAATAGGGTTTGCGACTTAACTTAATGGCGATCGCATGTTGTTTTTCGGATTCTTCTAAATTACCTTCAGTTGCTGCAATAAGGCCATACGCAGATGCACCTAAGGCAAGGTCTGCGGTTATTATTTTTTTAGCCGCCTTTTTCATGCGTGTAACTGTAAAAGCATCTGGATGTGTTTCGTTTAGTGCATAAACAGACAGTTGATCCAATAATTTTTCGAAAATGGCGGACGTACCTTTTGACATTAGATTTTCTCCATCCCGACTAAAATAACCAATGATTTAGCCTTGTGCTTGGGTCAGTGTAATAGTAATGAGTGTGTATTAGAAAAAGATTGTAGTCAATGCGGTCGGATTATAATACTGCTACCTTGAAATATAAATAAAATTCATAGCGTTAAACCGGTCTCATGTCTAGGTATGGTAAGTATTACTCATAAGCAGATGATAACGATGCGTGTAACAAGCAAAGGTCAAGTAACCATCCCCCAAAATGTCAGGGAAAACATGGGCATTTTGCCGGCTGAAATCGAGATCCAATTCCTGCAGGACGAAAACGGGCGTTGGTATATCAATAAAACCCAATCCTTAAAGAAAAAAGCCAGCCGGTTCCGGACTGCGCATAAAGCAGGCAAGCTGATGATGAGCACTGATGACATCATGGCATTGACGCGAGGCTAAACATGGCTGTTACTCTAATCGACAGCTGCATCGTTACCGACCTTGCTGATCCTGAAAGCGCAAGGCCGGTTTGGGGTTGGTTGATGTCGTCTATGGAATGGAGCTTGGGAAACAGCCCAACATGCACCCTAATTTAGGGCAGAAAATTTTCTGCCTCTACACAGGCATTCTTTGGTTGTCTAATTTTTCCTGTAGTTCATTCATCTTTTGCCTGTGCAAGCATTCAATAATAATTCCTGCTAAACTAAAAACCATGCTTATTTTAAAGGTATACGGTATGTCTATGCGGGTAAAAAGAAATATTCTCTATGTTGAAAATGGTATCGGTTACGGGGGGGCAATTATTTGTTTGCGTCATTTGGTGCGTAATTTAGATCGTAGCCGTTTCACGCCGTTGGTGGTTACAGGACGCACCAGTTTGGATTACCAGGACATTGCCAATGAATCACAATGGCAATATATCGCAGACAGAACCATTGACAATGTCGGTTTGCGGGCACGTTTGGCAAAGGTGGCATGGCTAAATGATTTGCCTGTGTTGCGCTTTATGAGTGGTCAGGTGCTTGCCAGGGCCGACGATATGTTTAATTTTTTGCCATTTTTTTTGCGGCTGTTGTGGACGGCAAAATGCTTTCGTGCGGATTTGATTCATGCCAATAATGAGCCATTATGTAATCGTGCGGCATTGCTGGTCGGTAAAGTATTGTGTATTCCTTGTGTTTGCCATGTACGCGGCGGCGATCATGAAGGTTCAGGGTTTATGCAATGGACCTACTCGCTGCCAGACCATTTTATTTCCGTATCGCAATGGGTGTCGAAGAGTATGCGGGACAAGCTACACATCCCGGCTGAAAAAATCAGCGTAGTGTATGACGGTATTGCTTTGGAAAAACTTGATATTCATGCCGACGGGGCAGAATTTAGGCGTATTTATGATATTCCTGATGAGGCGTTTGCCGTTGGCTTGGTGGGTTTGTTGATTCCGTGGAAAGGGCAGGCGTTATTTCTTGATGCGGCAAAATTGTTACGCGAGAAAATCCCGCTTTTAAAAATGTTGATTATTGGTGGTACGCCAGATGACTGCTTGGCTTATGAAGACATGTTACGGCAACGGGTTAGTGATGAGCAATTAACCGGACTTATTGTTTTTACGGGGCATGTGTCGACAATGGAAACGGTTTATAACGGTCTGGATGTTGTGTTATCGGCTTCCACGGCTCCGGAACCTCTGGGAACTGTTGTCATTGAGGCCATGGCGATGGGTAGGCCGTTAATTGGGCCTAATCACGGCGGCGCAAAAGAAATGATGCAGCATGAAGTGACGGGATTGTTGTTTACACCCGGTGATGCCCAGTCTTTGGCGGATTCGATAGAAAGGCTGTACCGCAATAAAACGTTACGTTTCACGTTAGGCGTAAATGCACGTTTAGCGGCATTAAATGCTTTTGAAGTTGAAACTCATGTCGAGCATATTCAGTCGGTTTATCAACAACTGTTAAAATCAGGTCGCTAAGTTGCATCAGAAAAATACCGGTGCAGGAGTGATTGAAAAGATAGTCGGCAAAACGCCGACGTTGCCTGGCAATGTCGGCGTTTTCAAGAACTGCTTTCCCCAATACGTAGACAGGAGACGGCAAGAGAGAATGGCATGACAACGGGTGTCATGCGGTTATCTGGAGGGTTCCCGGCATTGCGCCGGTAGCTATTTGATAAACAACATTTCTTGATAAGTTGGGTAAGGCCACAATTCATCCGCGATTTCGCCTTCAAGCGCATCGGCATAGTGACGTACTTGATCCATAAAAGGACGGATGGTTTTTGCACAAAACTGCATGTGTTCTTCGGGTGTTAAAAAATCATGTTGAGCAATCGCGTTGCCAAGCTTGTCAACGGCTTCCATCATTGATTTCAGGAGTGCTGCTATCTGGACTAATCGCTCGTTATCCAGTTCGACACCGTTGTTTTTAAGGTTGCTTATCGTCGAGGAAAGCTCAGACAGGTATTTTATGGCTGCGGGATAAATACCGGTTTTTGCCATGCTGACTACCAACTTGGCTTCTACTTCAATCGCGAGAATGTATTGCTCGGCATAGATTTCGAAACGGCTGGCAAGCTCCACAGGCGATAATACACCCAGCTTGTCAAAGAGTTCTTCGATATAAGCTTCTTTTAAAACCGGTAATGCATCGGCGGCTGTTTTAAGATTGGCCAAGCCTCGTTCTTCGACCGCAATTTTGTGCCATTCGGCAGAATAGCCGTTACCACCAAATACCACAGCACCATGTTGATCAATTATTTCCTTAAGTGTATTCAGTATGGCCGTGTCGAGATTGGCGTCTTGCGACAATTTACTTTCCAGCGAATCGGCGACCCAGTTGAGAGAATCTGCCAGTAAGGTATTCATGGTGACCAATGGGCCGGCCACTGATTGTCCGGAACCCACGGCACGAAATTCAAAACGGTTACCGGTAAAGGCAAAAGGAGAGGTTCTGTTTCTGTCGCCGGCATCTTTATTAAATACGGGCAGGGTATTGATACCCAAATTCATAACGCCAGCATTTAGGGAACCGGTTATTTTGCCGTTACTGATTTGCTCAAAAACATTATCCAGTTGCGAGCCCAGATAAACCGACATGATAGCCGGTGGCGCTTCATTGGCACCCAAGCGGTGATCATTACTTGCCGTCGCTATCGTGGCGCGTAACAGCGGGCCGTATTTATGTACGCCGCGAATAACTGCACCGCAAAACAGCAGAAATTGCGTGTTTGAATGCGGCGTAGTGCCTGGGTCCAGCAAGTTGCCTTGGGTTGCATTACCGACCGACCAGTTGACGTGCTTGCCTGAGCCGTTAATTCCTTTAAATGGTTTTTCATGCAGCAGACAGACCAGACCGTGTTTTTTTGCGGTATTTTTTAAGACCGTCATTAACAGTTGTTGATGATCGGTGGCTACGTTGGCTGCTTCAAAAAAGGGTGCAATCTCGAATTGCCCCGGCGCGACTTCGTTATGTCGGGTCTTGGCCGGAATGCCCAGTCGATATAACTGTTCTTCGGCATCTTGCATATAAACCTGAATACGTTCAGGTATCGCACCGAAATAATGGTCATCAAATTGCTGGCCTTTGGCGGCGGCGGCACCAAATAGTGTGCGACCGGACAACAGTAAGTCCGGGCGTTGGTTGACAAAATTGGCATCGACCAAAAAATATTCTTGTTCAGCGCCACAACTGGAATTAACGGGTGCAATATCGGTATGACCCAGAATGGACAAAACTCTTTTGGCGGCTTTGTTCATGGCGGCGTTGGCACGCAATAAGGGCGTTTTTTTATCCAGCGCTTCGCCCGTCCAAGACACAAATACCGTTGGAATACACAGCGTGGCACCGTTATCGGTGGTCATGATATAAGCCGGACTGGTGACATCCCAAGCAGTATAGCCGCGTGCTTCAAAGGTGGAGCGGATGCCGCCATTCGGGAAGGAAGAACCATCCGGTTCGCCTTGCACCAGCACTTTGCCGCTAAATTCAGAGATGACAGAGCCGTCATTTTGTACGGAGATAAAGCTGTCGTGCTTTTCTGCCGTTGCATTGGTTAACGGATAAAAGACATGCGCATAATACAGAGCGCCTTTGGACAGAGCCCAGTCTTTCATCGCCAAGGCCACTACATCGGCAATGGATACATCAAGCTTTTCATTGGCTTCAATGGTTTTCTTGACGGATTTAAAAACGTCTTTAGGCAGACTTTCCTTCATCTTGCTTAACGTAAACACATCACTCGCCCATAAGCTACTCAGTGATTCCGGAGCTTTAGGAGGCATAGGTTGGCGATTGGTGATGTTTTGAACAGCCTGAACGCGCGTAGCATTTCCAGTCATTGTATTCCCCTGTGTGAGTTTGAGTGTGGTTAAATTATTAAATAGCAATAATCGAACCAACAAGCTAATTTAATTATCGATACCGTTTAGGACTGGTAATGGCTTACAGGGTAAAGGCTTAGATATGTGCAAAAAATACACCCCAGGATTCGCTTGGTTCCCACGCTCCGGCGTGGGAATTCATCCGGCAACGCTCCAGCGTTGCGTGACGCTGGAGCGTCACTGCCCACAGTTAAGCATTGTAGGAGCGGGCCATGCCCGCGATGAAGAAGTTAAAGCTAAGTATTGCAGCCAAAATATCGCAGGCATGGCCTTGCTCCTACGGCGGCAGTAACGCCGAAGCGTGGAACGATAGGGTGGTGGTTATTTTTTGCGAGTTGCCTCACAAATAAATCAGCGTGATAAGGGTGGGCATTTTCAGTGCAAAAAAATGCGTTTTCAGTTCAAAGTGGTGCAGGTTATTTATTTATGGCTATCCTAAAGATATTTCAGAGATTGACTTTGTAACTTTAGGCATCCGGCTTTCGGGTCGGTGACGGGTGTTTTTTTAAAGCAAAAAAAATGCGCCGTCAGGCGCATTTTTAAAAGACTACAGTAATAGCTGGATTAGAAAGTAACGGTAAAATCGTTTGAGAATATAAATTGAGCTGTTTTTCCATCGGCGAAAGGATTAGTCGCGCCATTGGCTCTATCTACCCAGTCATAGCGGACGTTCGGACGCAAGTTTAGCCATTTGGTAGGTTTCCAATTTAACCCCGCAGTGACTTCGTAATAACTGGCGGCAGTACAGGTAGAAAGATTGCCGGGTGAAGCGTAACTGTAAGTTTGTGTACTATTGGTAGAAGCGCCTACACGTCCTGGAGAACAAACCCGAAGACCGTTCTGATCACGAAACCATTCAGCCCGCAGACCTACGGATAAGTTGTCTTTTAGGTCATAGTACAAATGCGAGTTGATGCCATACCATTGTGCATCTATTGAATTTGGCGTCAAGTTAGTATAGTCGTAAACATTATTGGCAAAACCGTGATCGTGTTGCAGGATCAAGTGAGTTTTATCGGTAATATTGTGCTTTAGAACAATGCTATACAGTGCAAAAGGGCTGCTGTTTTGTTCTGAGGTTCCGCCATAAGTACCGCTGATATTAGCTGAAGTGCCCTTGTCGGTGCTGGTCCAGGTTGTTCCAAATAGTCCGCCCCAGTTACCTAGTTGCTTGTTATAGCCACCATCCCATCCACCAGTGGCGCTACCTGTTGTTACACCGCCCATAACAGACCAATTGGTATCGACGGCATAGTTGCCCATAACACCGGTATGGGTGAACGGTTCGCCATATTGCATGGTGTAAGCATGGGTGTAGAAAAAGTTATCGGGAGCCGGCACCGTTTCAAAGCCGATGGGTGTATAAAAATGACCCGCCTTAACATTTAGGCCATTGCCGATAGGAATATAACTCTCCGCATAAGCCTGAGGCAGGGCTATACCGTAAAAGCGATTACCGGCTGTGCCAAGAATATTAAGATCCCAATTGTTCCTGCTCTTGGGTTCCGCAGTATTCACATCGTATGCAGGAACACCATAAGCCTGCGTAAAAATGGAGTCCGTACCGAACATGAAGTCGAAGCGACCGCCAAAATCCCACTTATCGCCTTCTGTTGCCACGGCTCGTTGTACGAACATATTCAATTGATTTAACTGAAATTCACTGGAGCGATCGCCAAAAGTAACCGGGCCATTAAAGCCGTTGGAAGGATCATTTGCATTGTAGGTAATACCCGCATTAGTCCAGCCGCCAATGACAATGCCATTATTTTTTAAAAATTTGGTTTCATTAACATCGTATTTTGTCAGAGCAGCGATCGCGCCTTTTGCTTCTTCCGGCGAATATTGTTCGGCTTTTGCATTAATATCTGCCTCAGTCGTATCTTGGGCGGCTTCTACAGCATAAGCGTTAGTCGCACCCATAGACATTGATAAAAGACCACTTGCCGCCACGATAATCATCGGGTTTTTGCGTTTGGGTATACTTTTCATGTTAAGTCCTCTTGATTAAAGTTTGGATAAAGGTGCCTTGTTGCCAAGTGACAACGGTATTAGTCGGGCATACAACACGTTAAAAATAATAAGCAGTTACTATGCCATATAATTATATGGCTTTAAAACAATCGGTTAACGGTATTTATTCAGCATTTTCTTTATCCTTGCGTTATTGTGGTGCACAGGAAGTGTTGTTTTGTCATAAAAGTGTGCAATTTAATCCACTTTATTACTTTTTAGTCAAAGAGCAAACCCGATAACTCTGCTTTCAGTATAGATATAATCGGTCATAGTAGGGCTGGATCTTAATCATTACGGTATCCTCCCTGTTTTGGAATGATTGCACCAAAAGAGAACAATGAGGGTTACTTATTTTTATTAGTGGCTAATTCATCAAAAAAAATGGTATCTTTACACCGTTTGGCATAAAACACTGATCCTATAATAACCAAGTCCAAGGAGACCATTCAGATGTCTGCAAAAAAAGTACTTAAAATGATCGAAGAAAACGACGTAAAATTCGTTGATTTTCGTTTTTGTGATACCCGTGGTAAAGAACAGCATGTAACTTTTCCTGCCCATTCTATTGATGAAGATACCTTTGAAGAAGGTAACATGTTTGATGGTTCTTCAGTCGCCGGCTGGAAACATATCAATGAATCAGACATGATTTTAATGCCTGATCCATCAACAGCGGTTATGGACCCCTTCTTTGATGACAACACCTTAATCTTGCGTTGCGACATCATTGAGCCAAAAAACATGCAAGGTTATGAACGTGATCCACGTTCATTAGCCAAACGCGCAGAAGGCTATTTACAATCAACCGGCATTGCAGATACTGCATTCTTCGGCCCTGAAAATGAATTCTTTATCTTTGATGATGTCCGTTGGGGCACTGATATGAGTGGTTCATTCTACAAAGTTGATTCAGAAGAAGCGGGCTGGAACTCGGAAAAAGTTTATCCTGATGGCAATACAGGTCATCGTCCAGGCATTAAAGGCGGTTACTTTCCTGTGCCTCCGGTTGATTCATTGCAAGATATGCGTTCTGCGATGTGTTTAACTTTGGAAGAAATGGGTCAAGTGACTGAAGTTCATCATCACGAAGTTGCTACGGCTGGCCAATGTGAAATCGGTGTAAGATTTAACACACTGGTTAAAAAAGCGGATGAAGTATTGGAACTGAAATACGTTATTGCCAACATTGCTCACGCTTATGGCAAAACAGCGACCTTTATGCCCAAGCCTTTAGTCGGCGACAACGGCAGCGGTATGCATGTTCACCAATCACTCGCTAAAAATGGCGTTAACCTGTTCACCGGTGATTTATACGGTGGCTTGTCAGAAATGGCCTTGTTTTATATTGGTGGTATTATCAAGCACGCAAAAGCACTTAATGCTTTTACCAATGCTTCAACCAATAGCTACAAACGTCTGGTTCCCGGCTTTGAAGCCCCTGTTATGCTGGCTTACTCAGCACGTAACCGTTCAGCTTCCATTCGTATTCCTTTTGTTAACAATCCAAAAGGCCGTCGTATTGAAGTCCGTTTCCCTGACTCAACAGCAAACCCTTACTTGGCATTCTCTGCCATGTTGATGGCCGGTCTGGATGGTATTCAAAACAAAATTCATCCTGGCGATGCTATGGATAAAGATTTGTATGACTTACCTGCTGAAGAAGCCAACAACATCCCACAAGTTTGCCATTCATTTGACCAAGCGTTGGAAGCTTTGGACAATGATCGTGAATTTTTAAAGGCTGGCGGTGTTTTTACTGATGACGTAATTGACGGTTATATCAAATTGAAAATGGAAGAAGTGACTCGTATCCGTATGAGTACACATCCAGTTGAATACGATATGTACTACAGTCTGTAAGCTCTATGCCAGTTTAATACCAGTTTAGAAAGGCATAAAACCCCGCAAGCCATTTGGCTTCGCGGGGTTTTTTTATGCCTGGATATTTCCACACGAAACCACCGAGAAATCCAGTTATTTTGTCCCCCTTTATTGTCCCAGAGAGCCGAAAGGGGAAAAATATATCCAAAAACAGGGGGCAGACTTGCCACTGGAATTAATAGACGTAGCCTAAAGTAGACCATCACTACACTTTTAAAATAAAAGAAATATAAATAGTTAATAATTTCCTGGAAACCCTATAACTCAATCTTCAAGTTTTCTTACCTCGACTTTATAGATCCTGAATAACCAGCAACATAGCGGCCAATAGATGTATGCCGGAATAAGGCTTTTCGAGCGCAAGCGAGAATAAGCGTTTCCGGCATCTGATACGGGAGTGTGCCGGAAACGCCACCACGCGCTACGCTTGGGTGGTCTTATTCCGGCCTACGCTTAATGCTTGTTATCGCTGAATTCCCCGAAATCAAGAATTAAAAACTGAAGATTGAGTATAACTAATTAATTTACAACAAGTTTATCGGCTATCAACTTAAGCCGGGACAAGCCGCAAGGCTTAACTTTAAACTGTCCCGCCTTACGTGGGTAGCCAGTTTATCAGTAGGTAATGCACAATGAATACCTGCTTCAAAACACAAGGTATTACTTTTACGGGTAAAGAATAATTATAATTTATCGCCTGGTCAGTTTTGCCAGTAGAAATATTCGACATTGAAAAACCATGTTGCGCCTATAATACGCGGGTTAAACACTTACCTTTGATCAAACCATGAAAAAAATCCTGCTTTCACTATTGGCTATCTTCCTGATCATTGAGGAATGGCTTTGGGATCTGCTAACGGCGTTTGGGCGCACATTATTTCAATGGTTGAATCTGGAACCATTTGAACAATGGCTTAAGAATACAGATCCGATCATGGCGCTGGTGGCGTTTAGTATTCCGATAATGATGGTTGCCCCAATTAATATCCTGGCCTTCGTATTGCTTGCGAAGGGTTTGATTCTGCAAGGCGTCTTGATGGAATTGTTGGCAAAATTACTGGGTACTTTACTGGTAGCCCGAGTGTTTGCGCTGACCAAGCCGCAGCTATTAACCTTTGCCTTCTTGAATGTTATTTACACCACGATTACTCGTTGGCTACATTGGGCGCATGATAAAGTCACAGAAACCAGCGTCTATCGCTGGATGAAGCAATTGAGAGTCTGAGGATAATACTGGTATTTTTTTCAGTTCATGCAAAGGACATGTCATTTTGAGAACAAAATCAATTAAACCTTTAGGCTACCGCATCAGTTGGTTGGCCTCTTTGTTTGCGTCTAATTCCGGTTATAAATCATTGTCTTTAGCAGACGACGGCATTGTTCTTGCGGGCGGTGAATCTGCTCAAACCAGGGTTCCTTATCTGACAATCAGCCTGGGCATAACGGTAGAGCAGGGCTATTTTTGGGATGTCTTGGTTATTCCTCTGGAAAGTGGAGACAGTTTACGTTTTAGCGGCGTGGCCAAAAAGCAATCGAAGCCGTTGCAAATAGCGCTGGCCCAACACTGCCACACGGCTATTAAAACCTTTTATCAACGCAGTGTGCCTGATTTGCAGCAAGCCTATCAGCAGGCCGGTATTTTATTCTCGGGACAACGTTATATTCGTGAGGCTGTTGCACGGCAATGGTTTACAAATTACCAGCATTTAGCAAACGGGATAAATCGCCAGGATATTCATCTTTTTTTACCGCCTGAAACACGGCAATATCTGAAAACGCTCCAGCCGCTGTTAACCCAAGGGCATGGCTACATCGACAAACGCAATAAAGCCTATGTACGGCAACAATTGGCAACCTTTCAGTTGTTTTTTGATCAGGTAGAAAGTAATCCGCTAACGGCCAATCAGCGTAAAGCGTGCATTATCGATGAGCAACATAATTTAGTATTGGCCGGTGCCGGTACAGGCAAGACCAGCACCATGATTGGTCGAGCCGGTTATTTAATAAAAGCGGGGCTTGCCCCGCCGGAAAAAATCCTGATGCTGGCATTTGCGCGTAAGGCGGCAGAGGAGATGGATGGGCGTATTCAGACCCAACTGGGAATTAATAACCTGACGGCGAAAACGTTTCATAGTCTTGGAAAACACATCATCACTCAGGTGGAAGGTGTGGTGCCAGCCATCAATAAAATGGCGGAAGACGAACGTTTGCGGACTCATTTTGTTGATGAACAAATCCAGCGCTTATTAGAGGACGAGCTTTATAAATCACGCTTGGTCACCTATTTTTTACGCTTCAGTTATCCCTATAAAAGTGCTTTCAAATTTAAAAGTCTGGGTGAATACAACAACTACATTTTGGAAAACGAGCTGCGCACGTTACAAGCCGAGTTGGTAAAAAGCTATGAAGAATGCGAGATTGCCAATTGCTTGTTTCGTCAGGGCATTGTTTATGAATATGAAGCCAATTATCAGGTAAATACTGCGGGGCCGGATTATCGCGCTTACCAGCCGGATTTTTATTTGCCTGAATACGGTATTTATATTGAACATTTTGCCGTCAATGAAAACAATAAAACGCCGCCGTTTATCGACAAGAAAAGCTATCTGGCCGGTATGGAATGGAAGCGGGCATTACATCTAACCCACCAAACACAGTTGATCGAGACCTATAGCTATCTAAAGCACCAAGGTATTTTGACGAAATCCTTGGAGGATAAGCTGCTTCAAGCGGGCGTAAAGTTTAAGCCCTTAGCCAACAATGAACTGCTGAAAAAATTAAATCAATTGGGACGGGTTTCTGAATTTAGTCTGTTGTTGGCTCAAGTCCTGACATTGTTTAAAGCGGCCTGCCTGAATTTAAAAAGTCTGGTGTCACTCGCCAAACAACATGAAGACCATGAACGTATGCAGGCCGCCGCGTTTTTGTTTGAGCCGATCTATGAAGTATATCAACAGCATTTGCGCGATACCAACACTATTGATTTTGAGGATATGATCGGCAGGGCGATTGAGTATGTGGAAAACGGGCGTTACCAATCACCGTACCGTTATTTATTGGTCGATGAGTTTCAGGATATTTCTGCCAGTAGAGCCAGGCTCATCAAGGCATTATTAGCGCAAAATTCAGAGTGCAGCCTGTTTTGCGTGGGCGATGACTGGCAGTCTATTTATCGTTTTACCGGTAGCGATGTCAATATCACCAAAGACTTTGAGGCACATTTTGGTTGTACCGCGACCAGCATACTGGATAAAACTTTTCGTTTTAATAACAAAATCGGCGGTGTCGCATCGCGCTTTGTCATGCAAAATTCAACGCAAATCGCCAAGAAGATCCAAAGTCATACCCTCGTCGAACACGCGGCGGTTTCGTTAATTAGAACCCCACAGGATCAGGTCGGGTTGAATGCTGCGTTATCAGCCATTAATGTTAAAACCGGTGTCAGTGCCAGCGTGCTTATTTTGGCCAGGTTCAATTTTAGAAAACCGGATTTATCCATCTTGACGCGGCAATACCCAAAATTAAAACTGCAATTTATGAGTGTGCATGCGTCCAAAGGCAAAGAAGCCGATTACGTGATTATATTGGGACTTGAAAAAGGCAAACAGGGTTTTCCCTCGGAAAAAACGACGCATCCGTTAGTGAATCTCTTGTTGCCTAAAGCGGAAGCCTTTGCTCATGCTGAAGAACGGCGCTTGTTTTATGTGGCCTTGACCCGAGCCAAACAGCATGTGTATCTGGTCAGCGATGCCAATAAAGCCTCGGATTTTGTCAGAGAGCTGATTGATAAAAAGTATGAAGTTCTTTGTGACGAATTTACCGGTGATAAATTTCAGGAGAAACTGGCTGATGTTGTCTGTAGTCAGTGTAAAACCGGCTACATGTTACCCAAGGATAGCCAATACGGCAGCTTTCTTGGGTGTAGCCAATACCCGCTATGCAACCATACCCAGGCAGCCTGTCAATGGTGTGGCAATGGTTTGAAGGAGAAAGGCCGGTTTCGGGTTTGTGAAAATAAACGTTGCTATTATGTTGAGCCGGTTTGTCCCAAATGCAATGGAAAAATGATCTCAAGAAACGGGCCTTCCGGACAGTTTTGGGGCTGCTCACATTACCGTAAAAATGCCGGGTTCTCTTGCTCACATACCGAGAAGTTTATTGATTTAAAAGTCGCTAATCGTAAAAACTTGACTAATGACAAGGTCATTGCTTGATTTTGACAGCACTTGACGACTATTCATTAATGACTAGGCATAACAAGCTACCAACCACGCAATTCTCTAAAAACGGGGTATTGTGCAAAGTTTTTAACCGGTTTTCCGAAAGCTGTGGATTTTTCTTTGTGGTGAATTATTTTTAATGGCTTTGTTATAATTTAAGTCGCCACATAGATTAAAATCAGTCCACTTGATTTATTAAACGTTCGCAGCTGTGGTTGTGAACAACATGACTCACTCAATAATATTATAAAATGACTCAGAAAAAACGCTTGATTATTGCCATGACCGGTGCAACCGGTGCCGTTTATGGCGTAAGGATGTTACAAATTTTACAGGAACAGGACGAATGGGAAACGCATCTTGTTATTTCTGATGCGGGGGTGGTTAATTTAAAGCACGAAATGGATATGAAGCGGGCCGAACTGTTTAAGCTGGCCGATGTGACCCATGGTATTGATGATATTGCCGCCAGTATTTCCAGTGGCGGTTTTAAAACTGAAGGAATGATTATTGCACCGTGTTCAATGAAAACGCTGGCAGCGGTGGCGCATGGCTTTGGTGATAATTTGATTTCACGATCCGCTGATGTCGTTTTAAAAGAGCGTAGGCGTTTGGTGATTATGCCGCGTGAAACGCCGTTAAATTTGGTGCATATCAGAAATATGGGCGTTGTAACGGAAATGGGCGGCATTATGTTTCCACCGATGCCGGCTTTTTACAGCAAAACCGATTCATTAACGGCAATGGTGAACGAAACGGTCGGTCGGGTACTGGATATGTTCGGCGTTAATGTCGAAGGCTTGTATACGCCTTGGGAAGGCTTGTAGCGGGTTGTTAAACCATTTCACCACGAAGAGCACGAAGTTTTTACCTTTGTTTTTCTTCGTGCTCTTCGTGTTTTCGTGGTGAATTTTAATCAAACGCCTAAGACAAAAGCTTTGAGTTTTTACTGTTACGAAACAGTAACGGTTTTTCATTGGCGGATAACGCGCTTTTTGCCGCTGAATCTATCGCTTGCTGAATAACGCCATGATCAGGTGATTTACTGCATACCGGGTCAGCGTTATACATGTCGCCAGTCAGCAAGTAGGCTTGGCAATGGCAGCCGCCAAAATCCTTGTCTTTTTCATCGCAACTGCGACAAGGCTCTTTCATCCAGTCATCGCCCCTAAAGAAATTAAAGGCTTTTGACTCATTCCAGATTTCTTCAATGCTGTAGTCTTTAACGTTGGGGCAATTAAGCCCTGGTAGTTCACGCGCAGAATGACAGGGCAGGGCAACGCCATCCGGTGCGACCGTTAAAAAGGTAGTGCCCCAGCCGTTCATACAGGCTTTGGGTCGATCTTCATAAAAATCCGGTACGACATAATAAATTTTCATTTTACCCGTAACGGTTTCTTTAAATGCCTGAGCGATAGCTTCGGCTTTTTCAAACTGTGCTTGGGTAGGCAGCAATAAATCACGATTGGCATGTGCCCAGCCGTAATATTGGGTGTTGGCGAGTTCCAGATAATCAGCGCCCAACTCTTCTGCCATTGCCAGAATTTCCGGCATTTGGTGTATGTTTTCGCGGTGGATAACCACGCATAACACCATCGGGTAGCCGTGTTTTTTGACCAGATGCGCCACTTGTTTTTTGTGTTCAAAGGAAGCGGTACCCGCAATATGGTCATTTAGTTCCTGGCTACTGGCCTGAATGCTAACCTGAATATGATCCAGTCCCGCTTCTTTAAGCTGGATGATTTTTTCTTCGGTCAGTCCGTAGCCTGACGTAATCAGGTTGGAATAATAACCCAGGTCTCTGGCGTGCTTAACCAGTTCGGTTAAATCT